>Ga0075125_10000263_pt1 | contig 22749 bp, 39 predicted proteins | sample AntAceMetag02UKN_FD_69810 | JGI IMG/M metagenome (GOLD analysis project Ga0075125, IMG submission 69810) | Saline lake microbial communities from Ace Lake, Antarctica - Antarctic Ace Lake Metagenome 02UKN | ecosystem: Environmental > Aquatic > Non-marine Saline and Alkaline > Saline | place... | reverse complement strand
GCTCTGGTATAGAGACGAGCGTATTAAGTTACGATGGAACGAGCATCTTGGCTGGTGCAAGGTTTAACCGCTTAGTTAAATGTCAACACGAACTGTTCGATTACGAAGTTCGACAAAAGGTGGCCTATTTCCAACTTACATTTTTTATTTCCAAACTTTTTTTATGTCAATCCTTATCCTGTATCCTTGTGGAAGATTTTTAGCTACTCTCATTGCCTGTTCAGTTAAGGTACCTTCTAATTTATTTTTTTTTGCAGATTTAGAAAGACACAAATCTCCTAAAGCAGTGTAATCCCCATCTTTAACATTTATTGTTTTTTGACTAGGAGGATTCAATAAAAAATATCCTTTTTTATGATTCATAAAAATACTTGTTATAGGGGGTTTAAATAAATTATTGCATTTCAGAACATTTAAAAAAGTATGGGCTGGGAGGGATTTGAACCCTCGACACCTAGATGTCTGGCTCAAAAGAGACTTCAGTTTCACTTCATTTTTTAACCATATTTTTAGGTCGAAAAATAATCTAGTGCTCTCCCCCTGAGCTACCAGCCCAGATAAAGAATAAATGAGATTTGGTTTTTTAAAACTATTGGATATATAATTTTGCCCTTTTTTCTTTGTATTTGTTTGAAAAGCTAATTTCTTTTAACCATTTTTTAATATTTTGCTTGCCATATAAACAAACTCTGTATGCTGGGTCTTTACTTGTTTTTGAAAAAGATTTTCTAATGTTTGTAATCCGAAAGTTTTGTTTTAATAATATCTGTCTTAATTGAATTGCTAATTCTTGACTGGTTGTAGTTATTTCTATTGCAGGATATTTTTCAATACCTGATTTTTTTGAAACAAAAATACTTCCATCAGTATCCATAATTCCTCTAATAGTTTGTTTTGCTAATTTCCAATTTTTAGCAATTTCAGCAGGAATTTTTATAGTCTTTCCTTTAATTCTTCTGTAAGGGATTTGCAATTCATTGACCAAGATATTAATCGCTTCTTTAGATCTAAAGACCATTCTCAATCCCCTTTCTCTCACTTTATATTTAACTTCTTTTTTCCATTCTTTAAAAATTAATTTTTTTAAGTGTTCAAATAGTTCCACATCTGTTTTTGGACTACCTACAAAACCTATCTGGTATTTATTTTCTTTTTTATAGATATATCCATCTCCGATTAAGATTCCCACAATTTCTGCAAGTTCCGGAGTTATTTTCATTTTATTTTAAGTTTTTCTATTTCTATACGGAGGAAGTCGTTTTCTTTAAGTTTCAATAGTTTGACTATTTCTGAAGGAATGTTTATTGCCAAACTAGTTCCACTCTTTTTCACACTTTTTATAAATTTTTCTTTCATAATATAGTATAAGATAATATCTTATATAAATTTTACTATTCATTCCCCCCATAACTTTTATAAAACCTAAAAACCAATAAGTAATATGAAAAAGAAAGTGAAGGCTAAAAGCTCTGAAAAATATACTAAGACTGATTTGGGAATAGCTGCATTAACTTTAGCAATTTCAGGAATTTTTTTAACTTTTTTTGCTAGCCCAATTGTTGCCCCCCTCTTCATTATAGTTGCATTAATTTTCGCAATAATTCAACAAACTAAAAACCCTACAAAGACAGGGAAATCAGCATTAATCGTAGGGATTATTGGTGTGGTGGTTTATATTGCTTGGTTAATAATTTTGTTTAGGGTTTTATTACCTCTTGCACAACAAGCAATGCAACAAGGAGTTCTTTAAGATGAAATCAAAAAAAGCAGCAATGGAAATGAGTGTAGGTACAATTGTAACAATTGTTTTATTAATGAGTGTTTTAGTTCTTGGAATTTTTTTAGTTCAAAAAGTTTTTAGTTCTAGCACTGATGCTATTGATTCTATTGATAATCAAGTTCAAAGTGAAATTTCAAAACTCTTTGCTGATGAAGATTTATCTTTAGTTGTTTATCCCACTTCAAGAGAAATAACTCTTAAAAAAGGAGATAGTCCAAAAGGATTTGCCTTTTCAGTAAAAAACCAAGATGTAAATGCTTCAAGTTTTAAATACTTAGTAAAAGCACAATCAGGTTATGAATTTAAAGTAAGATGTGGGGATGCTTTTACAGAATCAAAGGCAAATTCATACATTTTATTAAAAGAAGGAACATTTGAATTAGGTCCTGGAAATGCTATGACTACACCAGAAATAGTAAAGTTTTCTCTTCCAGACGATGCTCCTCCTTGTACAATTCCATATAGATTAGAAATCTATAAAGGCGTAGAACAAACACCTTATGGTGGATTAACTGTGTGGGTCACAATAAAGTAAATCCTTAATTTTTTAAATCAACTTTTCTTATATTTAATATGTCTTTAAAATTATATAATACTCTAACGAGAAAAAAAGAGATTTTTAAACCAATTAAAAAATTAGAAGTTGGAATTTATTCTTGTGGTCCAACTGTTTATTGGTACCAACATATAGGAAATTTAAGAACATATGTTTTTTCAGATATTTTAAAAAAAGTTTTATTGTATGGGGGTTTTAAAGTAAAACACATTATGAATGTTACAGATGTGGGTCATTTAACTTCAGATGCAGACGAAGGGGAAGATAAATTAGAAAAAGCTGCTACAAAAGAAGGAAAAAAAGCAGAAGAGATTTCAAAATATTATTTTAATATCTTCCAAGAAGACCTTAACAAGTTAAATATTTTACAACCCAATAAGTGGGTATGGGCCACAAAGCATATTCCTGATCAAATAAATTTAATCAAAATTCTTGAGAAAAAAGGATTTACTTATCAAACTTCTGATGGGGTTTACTTTGATACTTCTAAAATTAAAGATTATGGAAAGTTAGCTCTATTAAATAAAGAAGGGTTACAAGAGGGAAAGAGAGTGTGTGTTGGAGAAAAGAAAAATAAAACTGATTTTGCACTTTGGAAGTTTTCTCCAAAAAGTCAAAAAAGGCAACAAGAATGGAATTCTCCTTGGGGAATTGGTTTTCCAGGTTGGCATATTGAATGTTCTGCTATGTCTTCAAAATATCTTGGGAAACAATTCGATATTCATACAGGAGGAATAGATCATATCCCAATCCACCATACAAATGAAATTGTTCAAAGTGAATGTGCTTTTGAAAAAAAACCTTGGGTAAGATATTGGTTACATGGGGCATTTTTAACCTTACAAGGAGGAAAAATGTCTAAAAGTTCTGGAAAGATTTTGACAATATCTGAATTAGAAAAAAAAGGATTTTCTGCATTAGATTATAGGTATTTTTGTTTAACAACACATTATAGAAAAAGGTTAATTTTTTCAATTAAAAATTTAGAATCTTCAAAGATTTCTTTACAAAAGTTAAAAAATCTAATCTCAAATACAAAAGACAATACCTCTAAAGGCACAAGCAAAAAAATAAATAAAAAATATTTAAAAGAATTTGAAAAAGCCATAGACAATGATTTAAACACTCCCAAAGCACTCCAAGCATTATGGAAATTAATTAAAGATGAAAAAGCACAAGGAAAAATAAATACAATTAAAGAAATGGATAAAGTTTTTTCACTAAATTTATTAACACAAGATAAAATAAAAATTCCAAAGCAAGTTCAAGAATTTGCAGAGCAAAGAGAAAAAGCTAGAAAAGAAAAAGATTGGAATTTGGCAGATAAATTAAGGGAAAAGATTAATAAATTAGGATATGCTCTCAATGATACAAAAGAGGGTTTTGAAATAAAAAAGAGTTAAAGATGATTAAACATAATTTTTGGGATATTCTTGTATGGGTAGTTCTTGTAGGAATAGTTTTGTGGCTAATTCTGAAAGCAATGGGATTAATTAACACTCCTTTATTATTAGAGTATGCCCCTTATTTTGGGATTGCATATGTGGTAGGATGGAATGTTCACAAGTTAAATAATATTTCTGATTCTGTGAATAAATTTGAAAAATTCAAAGATGAAACAATTAAAGAGATTCATAATTTAAAATTAAATTGTACAAAAAACCATAAATAAAATGAAAAAACATTCCAAACAAATTCAAGAACTTTTAAGTTCTTTAAATGAAAAACAATTATGTTATACTAATTTTGAATTACCTAATCCTAAAAATGGAGAGTATATGTTGGCAGTTTTTCATTTTGTTCCAGGAAAAGGATTAAATACTCTTCAAGCAGCGACAGAAATTGCAGCAGAATCTTCAACAGGTACAAATTTTGCAGTAAAAACTGAAACAGACTTCTCCCATGAAATGAATGCTTTAGTTTATAAATTGGATTTAAAAAAAGAATTAGTTTGGATTGCATATCCTTGGAGACTTTTTGATCGGGGAGGAAATATCCAGAATATTTTGACTTATATTGTGGGGAATGTTTTAGGAATGAAACAAATTAATGCCTTAAAACTCCTTGATGTTTGGTTTCCTCCTGCAATGCTGGAACAATATGATGGTCCAAGTTATACTTTAGACGATATGAAAAAATATCTGGGGATTAAAGGGAGGCCAATTTTAGGAACAATAATTAAACCTAAAATGGGGTTAACTTCGGCAGAGTATGCTGAAGTTTGTTATGATTTTTGGGTTGGTGGAGGAGATTTTGTAAAAAATGATGAACCTCAAGCAAATCAAGATTTTTGTCCATATGATAAAATGGTTCTTCATGTAAAAGAGGCAATGGATAAAGCCGTTAAAGAAACAGGGAAAAAGAAAGTCCATTCATTTAATGTTTCTGCAGCAGATTATGATACAATGATTGAAAGATGTGAAATGATTCGGTCTGCAGGTTTTGAACAAGGAAGTTATGCTTTTTTAATAGATGGAATAACTGCAGGTTGGATGGCTGTTCAGACTTTAAGGAGAAAGTACCCTGAAGTGTTTATCCATTTTCATAGAGCTATGCATGGAGCATTCACAAGACCAGAAAATCCAATTGGACATACAGTTTTAGTCTTATCTAAATTTGCAAGACTCGCAGGAGCTTCAGGAATCCATACTGGAACCGCAGGAGTTGGAAAAATGAAAGGAACCCCAGAAGATGATTTAATCCCTGCACATAATATTTTGAATCTTTTAGCAAAAGGACATATCTTTGAACAATCTTGGGCAAAAGTTCCTAAAAAAGATAAAGATGTTTTACAATTAATCAAAGAAGATTCTCATCACCATGTTATTTTGGAGGACGACTCGTGGAGAGGAATTAAGAAATGTGCCCCTATAATTTCAGGAGGATTAAATCCCACAAAATTAAAACCTTTTCTAGATCTAGTAAAAACAACAGATTTTATAACAACAATGGGAGCAGGAGTTCATGCTCATCCAGATGGAACAAAGGCAGGAGCAAGGGCATTAGTTCAAGCAATGGAAGCGTATCAGAAAAAAGTATCAATTGAAACATATTCTAAAAAGAAAGGAAAGAAGGAATTAGCTAGGGCAATTGAGTTTTTTTCTAAAAAAAATAAAAAATTAAAAGAATCTGTGGAAATTGAGAAATCCTCTTAAATTAAATCTTGTTAAGGGGGTTAGTTTAAAAGTTTTATCTCAGAGTTTATTTTTTCATACAATTCTAAATATTTTGGAGTTAAATAATATGTAAATCTATTCTTTTTTATTTCTTTTCTTTTGATGTATTTTGCTTTTTCGAGAGTCAGAATTCTATTCAACCTTCTTCCTTTAAATCTAAAAAGATTTTGGGCCTCTTTCATTGTGAATTCTTTAGTTAGAAATGGTTTAAAATCTAAAAATTGTTTGGTAAATTTATTGTTTACAAAATGTTTTATGAATTTTTCTCTTTTTTCTTCATTTATTTCTAGAAGATTTAATTTGAGAATTTTGATAAAATTTTCCCATTTAGAGATTATTACGCATCCTGCTCTTCCTTTGTCTGTTTTCCAATTTCTTTTTTTTGCTTCTTTTTTTGATATTGTTGACATATCTTTACAAAAAATTTGTATTCCTATTTTGTTTAAACACCTTTTATAGTGTTCTCTCTCTTCTTTTTTAGAAGCACTGATTCTTACCATATATACGCATTTTGTAGAACTCTTTATGTTTATGTTTCCTTCAGCAGCCAAAATTCCTTTTAAATAGTTAATAGATAATTTCTTATTTTTTTCAATTTTATTTTTAGTACCTGTAGAGATCTCATTTATGATGTCACAAATAATCTTTCCGTTAAGGCAGAGGTGAATTGTTCCATTTTTGGTTATATTATTGAATTCTTTTCTTTCTCTAACTTTTGCTAGTTTAATATTCAATTTGTTCTCCCAAATCTTTTTACTTTTTTTTGCAAAATTTTTTGGCATGTTTTTTGTTGAAACTTCTAAGTATATTCTTATTGGAAGTTTAAACTGCCTAAGAAATTTTAAAACAATCTTCGTAGCATTTTCGTTAGAATTTGCAAAAACAAATGTTCTCCCTCCAAGATATCCTCCCAAACGATTAAACCAATAGTTTCAGGGGAAATTAAAACTTCTTTTGGAAGTTTAGTTTTCCTTAATTTTTTATTTTTTTGAACCTTATAAACATCTAAAAAATTTCCTTTTACATCATAGTTGTAGTGTCTAAACTTTTTCAAAAGCATTTTTTCTAAGTCATATGTAAGGTAGGTTTTCATTGCTCTATTACTAATGATTTTAACTATCTATATAGTAGTTTTCACTTAATGATGAGTTGGTTTTACTAGATAAATTTAAAATGTAGTTATTATTAACTTTTAAATAGGGAATTAAAATGAAAAAATATCGAAAAGGAGTTTTCTTTGCAACTTATTATTTATCTAAAGAAAAACCATTTTATTTAATTCAAAAAAGAAAACTTCACTGGAAAGGTTGGGAATTTCCAAAAGCAGGAGTTAAGATTTTAGAATCTTATAAACATGCAATTAAAAGAGAATTAAAGGAAGAAACAGGATTAACCCCTCTAAAAATAACAAAGTTTAAAGAAAAAGGAAAATACAAATATTCTAGAAAATTAAAAGATAGAAAAGATTTTATTGGACAAACATATATTCTTTATGCTGTTGAAACTAAAAAAGGAAAGTTAAAAATCGATAAGAGAGAACATTATTCTGAAAAATGGCTTGACTTTAATAAAGCAATAAAAATAATCTCCCATAGAAACCAAAGAAAATGTTTAAGAATTGTAAATAACTCTCTAAAACATGACAAAGTTTAGAGAATTTAAATTAAAATCTGGAACAAAAATATTTCTTGGAAAAGATTCCAAATCAAATGACGAATTAATGAAAAAATTTCAAGGAAAAGATAATTTAGTTTTACATACAATTGCGTCTGGAAGTCCCTTTTGTGTAATAGATAATTTAGAAGAAAATAAAGAGGAAATAAAACAAGCTGCAATAATCTGCGCAGCAAAAAGTCAAGATTATAGAAATAATCAAAAAAGTGTTAAGCTTCATTTATTTAAAGCAAAAGATACAAAAAAACCAAAAAGTCTTAAACAAGGAACATGGTCCATTCAAGGGAAACCTAAAGTTATAAAAGCAAAAAGGAGACTAATAAAAAGATGGCTATTAGAGAACTCCAATTAGGGAAAAACGGTTTGACAAAAAGTTTCATGGAAACTTTAAAGAAACATTTTGAAAATACAAAAATATTAAAGATTTCTGTTTTAAGTTCTTGCTGCAGAGATAAAAAAGAATTAAAACAAATTGAAAATAAAATTTTAAAGTTTTTAGGAGAGAATTATAATTCTCGGACCGTAGGATATACAATTAATTTAAGAAAGTTTAGTAAAAAGGTTTAATTTTAATAATATATTTTACACAATAATAATCCTTATAAGTAAAGAAAGGATAATTTTTTTATGAATCCAGAAGAAAGAATTGATGTTTATCATAAAAAAGGAATATCCATAAGATATGATTCTGAAGACAAAAGATATTTTGTAGCAGTGGGAGAGGCAGCCCCCACAGTTATTAATGAGAACAATTTTAATGCGCTCACTAATTTAACAGGAGAAAAATTTAGAAAAGGAATAGATTGTGAGAATAAGATTATCTCTTTTAATCTTAATGCAAATGGAATAGTGATTTCTGATTTAGAAAAAGCAATACATTCTGTAGAAGCTAATAGAAATAAGGCAATTAAGAAATCTTAAAAACACTAAAACCCACAATACTTTATGGCAGGCATATTTTTTGAAAGATTAAATGATTCTAGTATTTTCACGTTTTTTGTTCCATTCTTATTAGTATTTGCAATAGTTTATAGAATATTATCTAAAATAGACATATTTTCAAGAGAAGATGATGAAGGCAGAGGAAAAAGGCTAAATATTGGAATTTCAATTATCATTGGGTTGATATTTGCTTCTGTTTCTTTAGCTACAGATTGTTTATCTGCAATATTGCCAAGATTTGCAATTGCAATTACAGTTTTATTGGTATTTTATATGGTGATGGGTCTTATGGTTAATTTAGAGGATCGTAAAAGTTTATTTAACATTATTGTAGGAATTTTAGCTATTGCAGGATTTGTAATGATTCTTTTTCTGTCTTCAGAAGCCTGTGGACTTAAAATTGGGCCTTTAAATTGGTTTGAAGGGGATTGGTGGAAATGGGTTGTAGGAGTTATAATTGTAGGAGGACTTTTTGTTTGGATGATAAAAGGAAGTGGAAGTGCAGAAGGAAAAAAAGATAAAAATCTACAAAAACCAAAACCTGCAGAGGAAAAGAAACCTGAATTGCTTCCAGAAGGAAAACAAAGACAGGGACCAACACCTTTAGATGAAGATGGCGATTGGGAAGATCCAAAAGAATCCGTTAGCCATTAATTTCTTTAGTTAAATTATGGTATGCTTTAATTTGATTATCAATCATTTTGTTAAAGGAATAATTTTCCTTAACAAATTTCTCCCCTTTTTCTATTAATTCATCATATTCTTCAGAAGAATCTTTTTTTAGTATTTTATTTAAGGTTTCTGCTATTCCTTTTCCGTGCCTTTTTTTAGGATCTATTCCCAAAGCAATTCCTTTATCAATATATAAATCTTTTAATGCATCTGTTGCTGTTAAAATAGGAATACGTTTATACATCAAGGCTTCACTTGCAGTCAAACAAAAACTTTCTGCAACACTAGGATTAATAACATAATCTGCCCATTCATATTCTTTCTGTAATTGTTTTTTATCAGTGATCCACCCAGTAAAATGTATTTTTGAGAGAATTTTTTCTAGATTATGTTCTGGTTTATCTTTAAAATGATTTTCAAAGTTTTTCTTAATATCTTCCTTATATTTGTTTATTTCTTTTTTTTCTTTTGATCCTCCAACAAATTTTACTTCTGCATCGGGATGTTTTTCAAACAAATAAGGAAGAGAGTCCATAAATTCATCCACCCCTTTTTCTTTTGCAAATCTTCCTACAAACATTATTCTTTTCTTTTTTGGCCGAGGGACATAAGAATCAACCGGTTTTACACCATTTGGAATAACAATGTGTTTGTGCGCATTTTCATGAGCAGCATATTCATTAATAATTTTTTTCTTGTATGCTTCATTCATGTGTTGTACAGAATCTGATAAAGTCATTATTTCCTCTTGCCGATATATTGCAGATCCCCAAAAGGTCTCTCCAAATTTAGAAGGGTCATCTAAAATATTGTTATTCAAAAGATATTTTAAGGAATTAAACTCTTCTTTTGAATCTTCAGATCCTCCTCCAACATCTTTTTTAAGATTTTCATATTGCGCTAAAAATTCTTGCTTTACGCTTGAGTGTGCTGTGTTAATAATCTTAGGTTTTTTAGATGATGGTTTACTTTTTATTTTTTGAAGATGTTCTAAAATTCCGTAGTGAGGAATTCCATGAACATGAATAAGATCGTAATCTTCTAATTTGTTTTCAAGGTTATTGTGAGAGTGGCTTTCCTCCTTCAAGATATTTCCTTGAGCATCATGGGTCTCTAAAATAGAATCTTTAGGTCTAAAAATATAGTTTTTATCTCCAGATTCAGAATAACCATTTTCTTTTCTTTGATATTCCGTAAGAAGAGTATCTGATTTCATCTCACCTTCATTTAATCCTTGATTTAGATAATTTATAATTGTTCCAATGCCTCCTCCAAGGGCATTCTTATTAACTATATGAAGAACTTTTTTAACCATGAATAAAAATAAGTAAGATCAATATAAAAATATGTTTATTATAAAACATAACCAACACCTTTATAAATCATTATTTCTCATTAAATTTAAGTAATTAGTAGAATATACTAATCTATCTTCGTAAGAAGAGCTTAAACATAAAATGAATCCCGTATTTGAACTAAACTCACAAGAATATAATCTTAAATTAGCACAAGCTTTAAAACAAATTCCAGAATTTAAACAACCTGAATGGGCTGAATTTGTAAAATCAGGCCCCTCAAAAGAAAGGCCGATTGAAGATGAAGATTTTTGGCATAAAAGATCAGCAAGCATATTAAGACAAATTTACATTAAAGGAATTGTTGGAGTAAATAGATTAAGAACAAAATATGGTTCTAAGAAAGATAGAGGGATGAGACCAGAAGAATTTAGAAAAGCTAGTGGAAAAATAATTAGAACAATTCTTCAGCAAGCAGATAAAGCAGAATTTACAGAAATAGCAAAGACAATAAAAGGAGTAAGATCAAAAAAACCAGGGAGACAATTAACTAAAAAAGGTAGAGATTTTTTAGAAGATATACAATAAAATGCCAATTAAGAATTTTGAAAAAAAACAAAAATTAGCAAAACATGGAAGAAGAACTAAGTGGGCTCCTGTTTGGATTGTATTAAAAAAATATGGAATTGGAAAAAGAGTTCACCCCTCACACACAACAAGACTTAGAAGATCATGGAGAAGAACAAAATTACATGTTAAACCAAGAAAAATAAGAAAATCTCACCTTGGATAAATAAAAAATGGCTGAAAAGAAAAAAACAGAAGTTAAAGAAAATCTTGAGAGAGAATATGTAATTCCTTTAAGAGAGAAATCAAGGCCTGTTCCAAGATATAAAAAGACTCCTAAAGCAGTTAAAACAGTAAAGGAATTCTTAGTAAGACACATGAAAATAAGAGATAGAGATTTAAAGAAGATTAAGATTGATCCTTTTTTAAATGAGATTTTATGGTTTAGAGGAATTAAAAAACACCCTCATAAAATTAAAGTTAAAGTAATCAAGAAAGGCGATATTGTAGAAGTTTCTGCAGTAGAATTACCAAAATATCTTGAATTTAAGAAAAAGAGATTAGATAAAAGAGAAACAAATGCTCAAGAAATTGCAGAAAAGAAAAAGACTTTAATGCAAAAAGCAAAAGAATCACTACAAGCTCAGCCAAAAGCAGATAAACCTGAAGAGAAAAAAGACAAAGATAAAGACAAAGATAATGACGGTGTTGAAGATAAAGTAGAAGAAAAAGAAAAGCAAAAATCAGTTGGAGAGGCTGCAGAAAAGCAAGCTAAAGCTAAAGCTAAAGAAATAAAGCATTCAACAGGCGGAAAAGCAAAACAAAAAACCGCACCAGTTAGAAAGGCTTTAAGTAGATAATCTAAATAAAATTCCTTAGTGGAAACCTTTATAAGGCGTTATTGTGGAGTAGTAACATGAATAAAAAGATAAATAAAATATTAAATAAAATACCTATTATTGAGAAATATAATCAAGGTAAAATTGCTTTGAAAGATGTTAAAAGATTAAAAGAAGAAAATAAAGATGTTAAAAGATTACAAAAAGAAAATAAAGATTTAGAAAATAAGGTTTTAGATATTACTTCTGAAAATGAACAAAAAATTCAAAAAGTTCATAGTAATTATACAAAATTTATGGGAATTGTTTCACATGATTTAAGAGGCCCTCTTGGAAATATTGAAGGGTTTTCTGGGTTATATGAAGAAGGGGAAATAAAAAAAGAATTTTACTTTAAATATTTAAAAAGTTCTCTAAAAAGTGCAAATCATATAAGAGATCTTTTAACACTTGTAGGAGATGATTTACCTACCCTTAAAAGAAAATCTAAAAATCTAAAAATTGGAGAAAAATTTAATGATTTTTATAATGAAAATAAAATGTCTTTAGATAAAGATAAGATTCAAGTAGAGGAAAATTATGACAAAACACAAGTAAATATGCCCGAACCTATTTTAAATTGTATACTTGCTAATTCTGTTGGAGATGCGTTTAATCACGCTCTTTCTTATATTAATTTTTCTTTAAGTGAGGACAAAGATCATGTTATTTATGAAATTGAAAATGATTCAAATGGGCAAATCCAAAGAAAGATTCATGGTGAAGGAAATGGAAAAGGAAGACCCTTTTTGAAAGATCTTATTGAAGAAACATATCAAGGAAAAGTAGAATCAATACAAGAAAATGGAAAATATCTTTCACGGGTTTATCTCCCAAAAAAACACGTTGAAGTATTAGAATCAAAATCTTGATAAACTACTTAATTCTTAATTTTTTATGCTAAATTCATTAATCAAAGAATTCCAGGACAAAGCAAGTCCTGAAAGGGCAAGACATGCTCAAGGATTTTTTAAAACAGGCAAAGGACAATATGGTGAAGGAGATGTTTTTTTAGGATTAACAATGCCTGAACAAAAAAAAATAATCCAAAAATACATTGGACTTCCTTTAACAAAAGTTCAAAAATTATTAGATTCAGAAATCCATGAATATAGAATGGCAGCTGGAATAATTCTCACACACAAGTATAAAAAAGACCCTGAAGAAATCTTTAATTTTTATTTAAAAAATGCAAAAAAATTCAATAATTGGGATTTAGTAGATATTACCTGCACAAGAGTTATTGGACAATTTTTATTTGATAATCCTCAACATAAAAAAATATTATATCAACTTGCAAGATCAAAAGATTTATGGGAAAAAAGAATTGCAATTGTTTCAACACACGCCTTCATAAAATATAAAGAATTTGAAGACACCTTGGCAATTTCAGAATTATTACTTAAAGATACCCATGATTTAATTCATAAGGCAATTGGATGGATGCTTAGAGAAGTTGGGAAAAAAGATGAAGAAGTTTTAAAAAACTTTTTAAAACAACATTACAATCAATTACCAAGGACAACTTTAAGATATGCAATAGAAAGGTTTCCAGAACAGGAGAGAAAAAAATGGTTGACATTAAAAAAATAAAACAAAGCAAGGACATAAAAGAACTTTTAGAATTTGGGATTTTAAATATTGACAAACCAAGCGGACCAACCTCATTTAATGTTTCAGATCAAGTTAGAAAGATTTTAGGATTAAGAAAAACATCTCATTTTGGAACATTAGACCCCAAGGTTACAGGAGTTTTACCAATAGCCCTTAATAGAGCATGCAAATTAACAGGGTATTTTATAAGTCATGATAAAGAATATGTAGGAATAATGAGATTTCATGAAGAAATTGACCAAAAAAAGATTGAAAAAGCAATTAAGGCAAAATTTCTAGGAGAAATTACTCAAATGCCTCCTGTAAAATCAAGGGTTAAGAGACAAAATAGGCAAAGAACAATTTACACATTTAATATTTTAGAACAATCACAAGAAAATCCAAAAGATTTTATTTTTCAATCAAGAGTTCAAGGAGGAACTTATATTAGAAAACTTATAGATGATTTAGGAAAAGAATTAAACACAGGAGCACACATGTTAGAATTAAGAAGAATAAATGCAGGAATTTTTGATGAAGCAACTTCATACACTTTATATGATTTAGAGCAGGCAGCTGAAGAATATAAAAATGGAAATGAAGAAAAATTAAAGAAAATGATTGTCCCTGCAGAAATAGTCTGTCAGATCTACAAAGATGTTGAGATTAAACCAGACAATATCATTCAAATATTCACAGGAAAATCAATTTTTAAAAAAGATGTCTTAGAGGATAATAATGCTATTGTAGGAGATGTTGTTGGAATATTTTGCGAAGGCAAATTTATTGGAATGTATGAATTGATAGAGGACTTTCTAAAATTTGCAAAGCCGAAATTTGTTATGCAACCATTAAAAGAAGGAGATAAATAATAATATTTGTATATAATAATATCTTTTAAGTATCAATTGATATAAAATAAAAATAATAGATAAACAAATAAATCATGCAAGATATTTTAATTAAATTCTCCGAACTTAAAAAGAAATTGCCCAAACAAATAATGCCCAAACCTTAAAACTAATTTTAGTATATCTCTGGAAAAGTGGAAAGATAATTTATAGTCCAAAAGCCATGCAATGGATTTATTCAGAGCCAGCACATTTAAAGAAAATGCTTAAAGGTGCTTCGGAGGTTTAAATAAAAAGATTTAAATAGTTATACATATATGTATAACCATGCCACAAGCAATGTTACAAAGAAATATTTTGCATTATCCTCAATTAGATACAATTCTAAGAGTAGAAGATTTTATTAGAGAGAATTCTGGGGAGTTTAAGAAGAAAGCTCTTTGGGAATCACTCCCTAAAAAAATGATTTACCAAACTTTTTGCGTAATATTTGATTACCTTTTAGAATCAGGGAAGATTGCACAAGACAGAAAAGGGAATGTCGCTTGGATTTGGAATCCAAAATTAGCTCAAAAATATTTAAACCGGCCAGAGTTATCAAGATGAAATCAAAAATAAAATACGCTGAAGAAAGAGTAAAATCTAGTTTTGAAGAATTGAAAAATTCTAAGACAGAAGACAAAAATTTATACAAATGGATTAACAGAGCAATGGATGATTTAGAAGATAATGCTTTTTGTGGAATTCAAATACAGAAAAAATTGATCCCAAAAGTTTATATCAAGAAATATGGGATTGATAATCTTTAGGAGTTTCCTTGTCAGTGTGGGTTGGTATTTGTCCGTCCCGGGTCCTGCTTTCAGGGTATTGCAGGAAAAATAATCATTTGCAAATCCAAATATAATATATTTTGTGTTTGATTTCTTTTTGTATTTTTAATTTAGAATTTAAGATTAATTTTTTCATACCTATTTTGTTGTAATTTTTAAAATTATTATAATGGTTTGCTAAAATTTCATCAAAAGAAATAAGTATTTTGTAAAAAATATTTTTAGGAAAAACATAATCTATAAGAATTATCTTTTTAGAAATTTTTCCCATATTTTCTAAAGTTTTTATTTGAGTTTCATAATTCATTGAATGAATAGAAAACATAGAAATTGCATAATCAAAATTTCCAGTCATATTTTTAGAATTAATTGTTTTAAATTCCAAATTTTCTTTTTTAGAAACTTTTAGTTTTTTAATGTCAATTCCCAAACCATAATTTATTTTTTTAGATAAATAATTTAATAATTCTCCTTTTCCACAACCAATATCAATAACATTAGAATTTTTAGGAATTAATTTATAAATTTGTTTTTTAATCTTGTTTTTTATCAATAATTCTTTTATCAATTTTTATCATAATTTCATTTTCCCCAACCTTTTTTTCAAGTCCAAGTTTTTTTAATTCTTTTTCATTAACTTTTTCTCCAATTATATAATAATTTTTATCTTCTTTGGTAAAAATTGAAGGACAAGCCCCAATTACACATTTCATTTCTTTAGGAGTAATTTCATAAATTGAAGGACATGCTACGCATGCACACCGCATACTTTCAGAAGTTAATTCTTTTACATTATATTCCATTTTATATATTTGCTCCTATTTATTTAATATAATCAAGAATAAATCATATGTAAATCTTTTTCATAAAAACTACACAAAAACTAAATAAATTAATAGAAAGATTTAATAAATAAGGCAAACTTATATATTTATGAATTTAACACAAAAAGATTTTAAACTTTTAACATATTTATTTCATAATGGTCGTGAATCTATTTCAAAAATTGCAAAACAAACAGAACTTTCGCGAGAACAAGTTACCTATAGATTAAATAAATACATTAAACAAGGATTAATTAAAAAATTTTTCCCAATAATTAATTATTCAAAATTAGGGTATAATTCTCCTTTTGCATTATTATTAAAATTTGATAAATCCTCGCTCCAAAAGCAATTCATAAAAAAAATAAATAATAGTAAATATTGTATTTCTTGGGGGTATATCTATGGAAAATATGATCTTTATATGAATATTATTTTTAAAAATAAGGATGAATTTGAAAAATATCTTTCTCAATTATTAGAGAAAAAAGAAATTTTAGATTATTTTATTTTAGACCCAACATTTACAAAACTTTATCCTTTAAAATTTTTCAACTACAAAAAACCAGAATATCAATTTACTCAAACTTCTGAAAAAATAAAAATAGATAATACAGATTTAAAAATTTTAAAAGCATTAAATCAAGATTTCAGAATGAAATTAATTGACATTGCAGAAAAAGTAGAAATTTCCCCTGAACTCACATTACATAGATTAAGAAAACTTCAAAAAGAAAAAATAATTTTAGGTTCAAGAATACAATTTAACTCAGAAAAATTAGGATATCATTTTTCTATGATTATTTTAAATATTAGAAATTTTTCAGAAACAAACAAAAACAAAATAAAACAATTTGCTAGACAATCTAGACACACAATTTCATTAATGTTTTCTTTATCAAAACCAAATTGTTTTATTCAATTATATCATAAAGAAGAACAAGAATTAAGAAACACAATTCAAGAAATAAAACAACTTTTTGCAGAAGAAATAATTGATTTAGATTTAATGTTGATTACAGATGAATCAGAAGAAATAAATACCTTACCTTTTTTAGAATAAAATGAAACACTTCATATATTTTTCATCAAAAGCAGTAACTTCTGGGAAAGCATTAGCTTCTCAAGATTTAATGAAAGCAGGAAGAATGGATATTGCAATTCATTCTTTTATTCAAGGAATATTTCTAAGTCATGACGTTAGAGAAGATGTAACCTTTCATTTTATTTTCTATGGAATGCCTGACCCTCCGAAACACATTGAAATAAGTGTAAAAAAAGATAGAGGCCTACCAGAAGACAAAAAACAAGAAAGAATAGATATTAGTAAAAAAGACATCGGGTCTTTAATTAAAAAACTTCTTTACAAATATAGGCCTGGAGAAAAAAGAGAGGTTCTTCCAGGATGTTTTATTGAAAAAAAGAGTTTTCTTAAGATTGTTCAAGAGATTTTAGATGATGGAAACCAGGTTTTTCTTTTAGATAAAAAAGGCCAAGATATAAGAGAAGCTAAAATCTCAAAAAATTGCGCTTTTATTTTAGGGGATCAAGAAGGATTACCAAATAAAGAATTAAAGAGATTAAAAAAACAATTAGATTTAATTTCAATAGGTCCAAAGATGTATTTTGCAAGTCAAACAGTAGTTTTAGTCAATAATGAGTTAGATAGAAGAGGAATTTAATCCAAATCTTTAATAAACTCTCTAACCTGTTTTTAATAGAAGGATAAAATGAAAAAACTGGAAATTTAAATTTCCGTTAAATTCCATTTTAAAAAGAAACTAAATTTAAAATGAAAAAGGCAGTTAGAATATATATCAGAGGCACTGTACAAGGGGTGTTTTTTAGAGCATTTGTAAAAGAACATGCAGAAAGAAATAATGTAAAAGGATTTATTAGAAATTTAGAGGACGGAAGAATAGAAGTATTTTTAGAAGGAGATCCTTCAGATGTAAATAAGATGATTAAATTATGTAATGAAGGTCCAAAGCATTCTCAAATAAGAAAAGTAGAAATGAAACCCGAGAGATTCCAAGAATTTAAAAGTTTCAAAGTTTTACATATTTAAATATGGTCGCAGCAACACATCACCTCCACAAAAGAAAAAGAATTTATAAGAAAAAAGAACCTTTTCCAAATCCAAATCCTTGGAAAAGATTTTTAGACAAATTGGTTTATGTCGTTGGAATTGTTGGTCCTTTGTCAGCAATACCGCAGATATTAAAGATTTGGATAGAAAAAGTAGCTACAGGGGTCTCTTCTATTACCTGGGCTTTTTATTTAATGGGATCAATAATCATGCTTTTTTATGCAATAACACACAAAGAAAAACCTTTAATTATAATGTATAGTTCTTGGATAATAATTAATACAATTATTTTTATAGGAATTTTAATCTATAGTTAAGTTAAAATGTTAACAATAAATACTGATGGTGGCGCAAGAGGCAATCCTGGTCCTGCTGCAATTGGAATTGTAATTAGAAGAGATGAGAAAATAATTGAGAAATATTCTGAAAAACTAAAAACAAGAGTAACAAATAATGTAGCAGAATATATTGGTTTAATACGAGCATTGCAAATAGTTTTACAAGATTATGAAGATAAAGAAATAACTTGTTGTTTAGATTCTGAATTAGTAATAAAGCAACTTCTTGGACAATATAGAGTTAGAAATCAAGTTTTAATGAAATTATTCTTAAAAGTTCAAAAACTTCAAGAAAGTTTTGAAAAGATAATTTACAAACACGTTAAAAGAAAAGATCCTCATCAAAAAATTGCAGACTATTTATTAAATCAAGAGTTAGATAAAGATTCAGTTAAGAGTTAAATAAATTTACCTTTTAAAGAGTTAACCAACAAAAATATAAACCTTTTTATCTATTTCCTACTATGAAAAGAGAAATATCCAATAGAACTATTTTAGATCAATTTGTAGAAGATTTTTGTGAGATAGTTAATAATCATTGTAAATATTTTATTTGTTCAGATTTTGTAGCAATTTCCCATGGAAGAAGCAGAGGAACAGAAGATATTGATATGATTATAGAGAGATTAGAATTTAAGAAGTTTGAGAATTTACACAAAGAATTATCTGAAAAATGTTTTAAGTGTATACAAACAGATAAAATTCAAGAAATTTATGAAAATTATTTAATGAGAGGAGATAGTATAAGATATGTTAGAAAATCAGAGTTTTTACCTGAAATGGAGATAAAATTCGCAAAAGATGAAATTGATGAAGATCAATTAAATTCAAGAAGAAAGTTACCTTTTACAAAATTAAATATTTATTTTCCTAAAATAGAAGAAGCAATTGCTTTCAAAGAAGAATATTTAAAGTCTGAGAAAGATTTAGAAGACGCAAAGCATTTAAGAATTGTTTACGAAGATAATTTAGATGAAAATTATATTAATGAGTTCAAAAAAAGAATAAATAAAGTGAAATTAAAATGAGAGACAAAACACATTTAGATCAAATTGAAAGATGGGCAAGACATGTGAAAGAAGATCCTAATTGGAAAAAACAATTAAAACCATTTGTTGATTCCCAAATTATTATTGCAAGAAGAACACATAAAGAAATTTTAGAATTACCTAATGGTGCAGATAAATTAAAAAGAATAAGAAACTTAAAATAAAAATGGGTCGTGAACAACAAATAATTAATGAAAGAAAGAGAAAGTTGCAAGAATTAAGAGATCAAAACATAAATCCTTATCCTGCTAAAACAAATAAAAAACAAACATGTCAGGAATGTTTAGAATCTAAATTAACAACAAAAGTAATAACAGCAGGAAGATTAATGTCAAAAAGAGATTTAGGTAAGATTTCTTTTGCAAGGTTAAAAGATGAAAGTGCAGAAGTTCAAATTGTTTTACAACAAGGAGAAACCTCAGAAAAAACAAAAACTTTTTTTAAAAAATATCTAGATGCAGGAGATTTTATAGAAGTTTCAGGAAAAATGTTTAAGACCAAAACAAGAGAAACATCTATTTTAGTTAGTGATGTAAAACTTTTATCAAAATCAATATTACCTTTACCTGAAAAGTATCATGGATTAAAAGATGAAGAAGATAGGTTAAGAAAAAGATACTTGGATATTTTAATAGATCCAGAAGTAAAAGACATTTTCTTAAAAAAAGCAAAATTTTGGAATGCAATTAGGAGCTTTATGATTAAAAAAGGATTTTTAGAAGTTGAGACTCCTATTTTAGAAAATTCTGCAGGAGGAGCTGTAGCAACACCTTTTGTTACACACCATAATGCTTTAGATTTAGATGTTTTCTTAAGAATTTCAATGGGAGAATTATGGCAAAAGAAATTAATGGTTGCTGGTTTTGATAAGACTTTTGAAATAGGAAGACAGTTCAGAAATGAAGGAATTGATATGGAACATCTCCAAGATTATACTCAAATGGAATTTTATTGGGGATATGCAGATTATAAAGATGGAATGAAATTAGTTGAAGAAATGTATAAAAAAGTTACAAAAGAAGTTCTTGGAACTTTAAAATTCACAACACATGGATATAAAGTAGACTTAGGAAAAAAATACCAAATTTATGATTATGAAAAGACAATTGAAAAACATGCAAAAATAAATATTTTCAAAGCAAATAAAACTGAGATTATGAAAAGGTTAAAAGAATTAGAAATTGATTTTGATCCTGATGTTAGTAAGTGGAGAATGGTAGACTTGTTATGGAAATATTGTAGAAGAAAATTAACAGGTCCAGGTTTTTTAATAGGCCAACCAATTGAACTTTCGCCTTTAGCAAAAAGAGATCCTGAAGATAAAAGAAAAGTTCAACAGTTTCAAGTTATTATTGCAGGTTCAGAACTTGGAAATGGATATTCTGAATTAAATGATCCTTTTGATCAAGAACAAAGATTTGAAGACCAAGCAAAGTTAAAAGAGGCTGGAGATACAGAGGCTCAGGATCATGATAAAGGTTTTGTAGAAGCATTAAAGTATGGAATGCCCCCCACATGTGGTTTTGGAGTATCAGAGAGGCTATTTAGTTATTTAATGAATAAACCCATTAGAGAATGTGTTTTGTTTCCATTGATGAAACCTGAAGAATCAAAGAATAAAAAAGAGAAGAAGAAAAAATGAATTCAGCATTTCTTAATATTTTTGGAATTATTGGATTTATAATCTTGTTATGGGTTGGACTAAGATTATCTAAAAGAAGAATAAAAAAAGTTAAATATACTGGGATAGTTATTATAATAATAAGTTTAATTGGTTTGTTAGTTAATTTTTATGTTGTATTAACAAACTATATTTTATAAATTAAAATGGCACTTATAATAAAATCAAATGTTCGAAAAACAGTAAAGGATTTAGATAAAGAAAATGCAGTGTCAAGTGTAGCTGATGAGGTTGAAATGGCTCTTGAAAGAAAAGTAGAAGATATACTTGTTCAAGCAATTGATAGAGCAAAACAAAACAAAAGACGAACATTGCAAGCAAGAGACTTGTGATTTACAAAATGAAAAAATCGATTGCAATCACAGGTGCCAAGTAGAGGGATTTGTAGTCTTAAATATATATAATAAAATATATATGTTGGAGTATATAATATGGCAAAACCAAAAAAAAAGAGTGTAAAAAAGAAAAAAGAAAAACGAAGAATTTCAATTGGATTTGCAAGTATATTGGCAATTGTTTCAATTGTAGGTTTTTTAGACATAACATTAACAAGTTTTTTTGAATTTAGTTTTCAAAATTACATGAGCTTTTTTTGGCTTTGTTTAATGGGTGTGGGATTTATAATAATAGCAAAACCAAAAAATTTAATTCAACAAAAAAAAGAGGATTCTGTCACAGACATTACAGCGTTGGTGGTTGGAACATTAGCAATAATTGCCGGGGTTTTAAGTTTACCTTTTTTAGCAATTTCTCATCCAGTATTCTTTGCAATTAAAGGTGTTATTTCCATCATTGCAATAATTTTTATTGCTCTAGAAACATGGGTAGTCAAAAACTAGGTATTGGAATATATCTATTCTAAAATATATTATGTAAAATATATGTTCTATTATATCTATTGAGATATATGTATTAAAGAATATAGAATAATTTATTTCTCAATTAAAATAAAGATTATGTCTGTTAGGGCCTTAATTTTATGATATGTTTTTGCAGGAAAGTTTATTTTGGTAGGGGCTTCCACGATTTTAGTAGATTCTTTTAAAGTAACTTCTGCAGACCCAGACAAAAGATAGATTTCCTCTTCTACATTTTCAGAATTATCTCCTGAAATGCTGTCTTTGTTTCGATAAAAGATTTTAAAATCTTTTACTTGGTATGTTTTTCCCTTTTCATTTTCTTTAATAAGTTTCATTTTATTCTAAACTAAATTGACTTTAAATAATTTTTTAGGAACAGAATAATTTTTTAACTCCTTTTGACTTTTATACCAAATGGAAAGAATAAAAAAAGAAGATAAAGAAAGAGTTATGGAGATTATTAATAAAGTAGGGAGTGAAGAATACGAAACGTCTTGGGACGATAACGGGGTTCCTATTTCTAAGAGAAAATCTAAAGTAAAAGAAGGTAGAATCTCTAGGGCAAGAGGAGCAAGATTCGAATTAAAAGTTAGACAAGATCTGGAGAGGAAAGGTAGGGTTGTAGACAAATGGAGCAACAATATTGACTTGGAACAAGGAAAGATAACGCCTGCAAAAAGAAAATATAATCCTTTCAAAAAAGTATTGGTAATTGGAACAGGATTTCCGGATTTTATTTCCACTAAACATGTGTCTGGAGAATTATACAGTGTTATCGGTGTTGAAGTAAAAATAAATGGAATTCTTTCAAAAATAGAAAAAGAAAAATGTATGTGGTACCTTGACAATAAAACTTTCTCACAAATTTGGATTGCAAAAGCTGTTAAAAAAGGACGTAAGATCGAAGTAGAATATTATGATTTCTTAGAAAAATATGGTCATAAGTTTTCTAAATCTAAAAAAGTTAAAGAAAAGACCCCTACTAAAGCACAATAAACTTTAAAATTTCAATTTTCTTAATAAATAAATGAAAAAGTTAATTCCAATAATCTTCTTAATTATATTTTCTATTACTTTTGTTTATGCCCAAGAAA
>Ga0075125_10000257_pt1 | contig 22990 bp, 34 predicted proteins | sample AntAceMetag02UKN_FD_69810 | JGI IMG/M metagenome (GOLD analysis project Ga0075125, IMG submission 69810) | Saline lake microbial communities from Ace Lake, Antarctica - Antarctic Ace Lake Metagenome 02UKN | ecosystem: Environmental > Aquatic > Non-marine Saline and Alkaline > Saline | place... | reverse complement strand
ATCACGGCTTAATGACCGCCCAATCCCAAAAATCGCCGTCAATCCTATTTCAACATTTTTATCATCAGGGATACGAACCCCACTAATTCTTGCCATAATTATCCTTGTCTTTGTTTATTATCCTTGTCTTTGTTTATCATTCTTGTCTTTGCTTACCATTCTTGTCTTTGTTTATTATCCTTGTCTTTGTTTATTATCCTTGTCTTTGTTTACCATTCTTGTCTTTGTTTATTATCCTTGTCTTTGTTTATGTTTAGGATTTCGACAAATTACATAAACTCGTCCTTTTCGACGGACGATTTTACAATCCTTACACATTTTTTTTACAGAAGACCTAACTTTCATAACTACTGTTAAGAGAATTTACTAAGGCTCATAATTACTATTAAGAGGCTTTACTAAGACTCATAATCGATAAATAATTCTTCCCCGGCTTTCATCATAAGGGCTTAATTCAACCAAAACTTTATCACCTGGGAGAATGCGTATGTGGTGCTTTCTCACTTTCCCCGACAGATGAACCATGGCTTCCGCCCCTCCTTCTAACTGAACCCGAAAAGTTGCACTCGGCAAAGTTTCGACAATGACGCCTTTTCTTTGCCATTCTCCTTTGTCTGTTTTCATTTATTCAAAAGAAAAAAATGATACTTTTTTTCAAAAGAAAAACAAGGCTTGTTAAAGCTAACAAGTTTCATTAAAGATAAAATAACAGATATTCTTTGATTCGTCAATGGTTAAAATAAAATATCACTTGAATTCTTGAAAGATCAGAAGGAATTCTCTGTTTCCAAAAAGGATTATTTTGTCCTTTGAATTCCTCGAATTGAGGAAATTGTTCCTCGATTAACCTTTGGGCTTCGGGCAAAATTTTACCCGCCACCAATTTTTTAAGAGCTTCTTCCTGAAAAACAGAATAAACTTTAGCCGTTGCCTGTAAATTACAATCGATAGCCTGTTGATCAAAATTAATAGCGAGAGGGTGATAAGTAACCATCAGGCTTTCCGGAACAATAATTTTCTCTGCTCCAATTTTATCTTGAATCGCCTTTTTTATCAAAGAATCAACCTGGGATTTTGAAAAAACTATCGCCCGCGAAGTCACGGATAAAGTATAGTCGAATTGAGAAACTTCTTCGCCTACTTTAACAGAAGACCCTTGGTCTTGCTGAATCTCTTGAGAGAGAGCTGAAGGAAGAAAAATAAAGTCAGATTCTACTTTTTGTTCCAAGGCCTGCTGGGAAAGAGTAAACAATTTTTCTTCTAAAGATTTTCTTGCTTTTTGCAAATCTTCTTCGCTAACCTGTGGTACGGTAACTACCTCTCCCCCCTCCATGGTCCCAAAAGATTGGCCATAAATATCGGAGTAATAAACTGTTCCGGCTAATCCCGGTACGGAAAATCTATCTGGTTTAATGTTATAATCCGGACCTTCTTCCAAGGCCACAACAGCTGTATCTACCCAACTGGGAACTAATTTCCCACTCACCCATTGAGCCGGTGGTAAATAAATCTTTTCCGGAGACCGAAAATACTTTCCCGCACTTGAAAGGAAACGAGTTTGCGCTCTAAGCGTCATTGCTTCAGACGGTCGGAGATTATTGTAAACCCTGATCGTTCCTTCAGCTTTCTTGCCTTTAACAATTTCGCCTGTAGCCGAAAACTGCTCCGTAGCCTCTTGGCTGTCAGTGAGAAACTTCCCCGCAATCGCATCCACTTGGTCATCCGGCCCAGAATTGACTTTAACTAAAATTTCTTTTTCTAAGCTTACCACTTGCATCTTTGGCCAAACGGTCAGGCGAAAAGACGTAAACTTTAGCTGATAAATAAATCCACCAAGGAGAATAACCATTAAACCTCCCAATAAAATAAACCAAAAAGAAAATCTCTTTTTCTTTTTATTCTGCTTTTTATTCTGCTTGGGCTTTATTGTTTGATCCTTCTTAATTTGCTGAGAAGGAATAATATCATAAAAAAGCTTTGCCATAACTTGTTCATTTTAACATTTTCTTTAGAAAAACGAAAGTTTCGTTAATCTAAGATAGCTTTGATTCTCCGTATCCCGGCGGCGCAAGAACTCTCCTGAATAATACGAAAAGAGCCAAGCTCGGATAAATGAGAAACATGTGGACCAGCACAAATTTCTTTAGAAAATATCTTTTTACTGGCGGGATTAAAAATAGTATAGACAGAAACTGTATTTGGATATTTAGCTTTTTCCAAAAACAGAGAAGACCGTTTAGCTTGCTCAAGGTTCAGAATCTCCTTCCGAATTTTTAGATTATTTTTAATGCGCTGATTAACCCATTTTTCTACGCTTTTAATTTCCCCAGGAGTCAAAGCCCGGACAAAAGAAAAATCGAAACGCAGTCTTTCGTTATTGATATCAGAACCTTGTTGCCGAATATCCGAGCCTAAAATATCTCTCAGGGCTGCTTGCAGAAGATGAGTCGCTGTATGAAGCCGAACTTTATTTTTTTCTTGTTCGACATCGACAATGCCATGACCTCCAAATTTCTTGGCCTGCCCCTGGCGAGACACTTTTTGATGTTTTTTGACCGCTTGCTGAAATTCTGTAGATTGGAATTGATAACCGGCTTTTTTTATCTCTTCCGACGACAAGCCATAAGTAGTATAAAGACGGAAAACATCTTCTCCTGAAAGGCTTTTCTTTCCAAGTTTCTCCAATTCTTTCCACCCTTTCTGAAAAGCTTTTTTCAACCTTCCCTCTTCTTGATTAATCAGTGTTGCTATCAACTTCTCTTGACCCTTTAACAAAGGGTAAATCGGACTATATTTCTCTAGTAACCATTGAATCAATCCCGGCCAATCTTCTGGTCCCAAGCCTAGCTTTGCTCCATTTTCAATCAAGCGGCGAATAATACTTCTCAAAACATAGCCTCGGCCTAGATTACTCGGGCGAATTCCGTCAGCTGCTAAAAAAACAAGTCCTCTTAAGTGGTCAACCACTATCCGGCTGGAACAAGAATAATTTGGAAAATTTGTTTTCCCTTTTTCATGCACAAGCTTTAATAAACCAGCTAATAAATCTGTTTCAAATACGGAACTCTTTTTTTCTAAGATCATCGTCAGCCGCTCCAGTCCTAAACCGGTGTCAATACCTAATTTGGGTAAAGCGGATAATTGTCCTTGCTCGTTCTGAAAATATTGATCAAAAACAAGATTCCAAATTTCAACAAATCTCTGGTTCAAATCATTTTCCGAACGGGGTGAGTGATGTTCGGCACTCATTTCATAATAAATTTCCATCGTCGGACCACAAGGCCCTGATTTCCCAACCGGCCCCCAAAAATTATCTTCTCGACCAAGAGCAATAATGCTCTTCTGGAGAATACCTTCTTCAAGAATAATTTTCTTTGTCTCTTGATCAGTCGGCACTTCTTCATCTCCCTCAAAGAAAGTAAAGGCCAGCTTTTCTTTGTCTAAATGATAACCATTGACCAATAATTCTAAAGCCCAATGGACCGCTTCTTGGCGGGAATAATCACCAAAACTAAAATTACCCAGCATTTCAAAAAAAGTAAGATGATAGTCATCTCCCACCTCTTTAATATCAGAAGTGCGGAAGCATTTTTGGCAAGAAACAACTCGGGGAGAATAAGGACATCCTTCTCCTAGAAAACAAGGCTTAAAGGGTTGCATACCAGCTGTTGTTAAAAGGACTGACCGATCAGGAGAAACCAAAGGATGAGAAGCAACAAGTTGATGCCCTCTTTGAAGAAAGAAGTTTAAAAATTCCTGACGAATTTTTTCAGAATTTATTTTTTCCTCCATCTTGTAAATTTGATTGAATCTCCCTCCGGAAACGATCTAAGAATGTTTTCATTTCTATCGTCGCGTGTTGAATCTTCCGATCGTTTTGAGTAATTTTTCTTCGATGGGCGGTAATTTTATCCTCGTTCAATTTAATAGCCCGCTGATGTTGATTTTTCAGACGTCTCAATTCTTCAGTCGCTGCTCTTTGAGTCTTCGGCTCTGCTTGTTGACAATTCTTGATTGCTTTTTCTATCTTCTTCTTTTCCCTCATTAGTTTTTCCATTTCCCTCTCCTGGCGAAACCGCTGGGATTTGTCTTGAGCTAAAGTAGATACCTGCCCGCGGGCTTGGTTCTTTAACCCTATTATGCGTCTTTCTTGACGCACTACTTCCTGTTTCAATTGTGCTGATTCATTTTGAACCTTAGCCAATCGTTTTTTCTTCTCTCGTAAATTAGCTTCATTTTGTTGTTGAATGCCCGCCCCTTCTCGTTGTCGGGAAGCCAATTTCTGCCTAATATCTCTTTCTAAACGCTCTTTTTCTCTCTGTAGATTTTTAATTTTTTTCTGCTTGATCGTCAATTCTTGCTGAGCTTTCGTTAAAACTTGACGAGAAAATTTCTGAGCCTGAGTTAGTCGAAGATCTTTTCTCCGTCCCTGGGATTGCTGTTTCTTCATCGCCTTGGTTGCCCGTTCGATGTTCCGTTGTTTTCCTTGAAGAATTAACAATGCTTTCCATCCTTCCCGCAATTCTTTAGCTAAAGTATCTTCAATATTTTTCTGCTTTCTATCTTTTTTCCGTTTCTGACTAATTATTTCTTCTTTCCAAGATTGGATTGTCTTCAGTGACTCTTCTCTTGCTTTTTTGCTCTCTCGTAACTCTCTTCGCAGAGCCCTAGTTTTTATTTGAATATTTTCTATAGTAGGCATGGTAATTATTCAGGATCTCCTTTAAGTAAAACGATCAGCAATAGTAGAAGCCGCATAAGATTCAGGTTTAATCTTAGCTTCAAAACCATTGCCTTTAATCAAATTAACCACCTCCTTAATCATCCCTTGAGTCTCTTTATCTCCTCCAATGTCGGCATGAATATAACGAAACTGACAATGGGATTGCGAATCGGCTTTTTCAAGAGCCGGCAGAAGTTTCTCTTTTAAATCTAGAGCCACCTGGCATGAAAGATAAACTTCTTGTAATATTCGGCTATGAATATTATAGAACTTTTTTTGATCTGATGAAAAACGAATTCTCTTAATAAAAAATCGGCCACCTTTCCCTATCCGTCTGACCACCACCACCACGGGAAAAACAGGAGATTCTTCGGAAGAAGAATCACAACCGACAACGACATTGTAGTCTTCGTTCGGCGCTTCAGAAATATAATGAATAATTGTCTTGACCATCTGTGGCAAAGACAGCATTCCTTCTTGAAGATTATAAAATTGACCTTGACTCATTTTAATTCTGTTAAGATACGAGGGCCTTGAGAAGTTACCGCTAACATATGCTCAAAATGAGCAGAAAGAGATCCGTCAACAGTTTGATAACTGAACCCATCCAGCCCTAATTCTATCTTCGCTGAACCAGCGCTGATGATAGGTTCAATACAAATAACCAATCCTGGCTGAATCATTAAACCCTCTCCTCGCTGGCCAAAATTGAAAACATCCGGCTTTTCGTGAAGATCCCGACCGATTCCGTGTCCCGTTAATTCTTTAATAACACTAAATCCTTGTTGTTCGACATAGCTTTGAACGGCAAACCCGATATCTCCTAATCGATTCCCCGGCTGGGCCGCTTCTATTCCCCGATGGAGCGCTTCCTGGGTGGTATCCATTAATTTCTGAACGGAAGGCTTCACCTGGCCTACGCCAACCGAAATCGCCATATCCGACTGAAAACCATTATCGTCCAAACCGATATCTAAAGAAAGAACATCCCCCTCCTTGAGTCGATATTCTCCAGGAGGTTGATGGACAGCCACCGTATTCAGCGAAGTGCAGAGAGCAGCCGGAAATCCTTGATAACCTTTAAAATTAGGCCTTGCTCCTTCCGCTAGAATCAGCTCCTCCGCTCGCTGGTTTAATTCTTGAGTTTGAATTCCCGGGCGAACTATGCTTTTTACTCGCTGCAAAACCCGAGCAAGTTTTACTCCGGCCCGGGCCATTTTCTCAATCTCTTTTTCACTCTTTAAGTGAATCATTCTAGTTTTAAAGCTCGGACCATAGATTGATAAACCTCTTGGACAGAAGAATTGCCATCAATTTCTATCAATGCTCCTTTTTGGCGATAATATTCAAGCACGGGCAAAGTTTGATTCCTAAAGCAGTTCCATCTTTCCTCAAGAGCGGGAACCGTATCATCTTTCCGGTGCCGGCCCATCTTAGCTAAAAGGCGCTTTTCCGATTCTTCGTAGCTAATGTTTAAATAAACAACTTTATGCTTGCTTGTCCATTCATACCAATCTAATCCTGAATCAATTAGTTTGGCTTCGGACAAAGCCCGCGGACTGCCATCAATAATCAAGCCAGAAAACTGAGGCAGATTTTTCACTCTTTCCATCTCTTTTTCCCATAATCCAGCAATCACTAAACTGGAAATCAATCGGCCCTGATTAATAATTTTCTTAATCTTTTGTCCCGTAAAATCATTAACCTGCCCTCTCTGGCGTAGTAAGTCCCCGCTACCGAAAAAAGCAAAGCCAAACTTTTCTTGTAAAAGTTTGCTTTGCGTTCCCTTTCCGCAACCGGGAGGACCAAGAAACGAGATAACAACATTAGAAGCTTTCATATTCTCTAATTTTCATTTGAGATTTAACTTGCCGCATCGTATCTAAAACAACACTGACCACAATTAAGAGGGCCGTTCCTCCTATAAGAAATCCGAAGGCGGATAATCCAGTCCCCCCTTGAATTAAAGAAGGCGTAATAGCCACCAAGCCTAAGAAAATAGCTCCGACGAATAAACAATGGTAAAGAATAAACTTTAACCGCTGAGAAGTGGATTTTCCGGGTCTGATACCTGGAATAAAACCTCCTGATTTTTGCAGATTCTCTGCTACGCTTTCCGGATCAAAAGTAACTTGAGTATAAAAATAAGCAAAACCAACCACTAAAGCAAAATAACCAATATTATAAAACCAAGGATTGCCAACAAGCCCAGTCACCCCAGCCGCTATCTTCCCTCCCCATGTTCCCCAACCAGAGATGACCTGGCTAATCATTTGAGGAAACATTAAAATAGCCATCGCAAAAATAATAGGCATCACCCCCGCTGGATTGAGCGGAATCGGCAGATAGGTAGAAGTCCCTCCATACATTTTATAGCCCCTCACTCTCTTTGTATAAGAAACAGGAACATTTCTCCGAGCCTCGTTAACTAAAACCACCAAGGCAATCATAATCAGGGCCACGACTAAAAAGACAAGATAAGACCCCAAACGGGAGATATCCCAACCAACAATGGTTTGCCCAAAATAACTAGGAGTTCGAGCCACAATCCCCGCAAAAATTAATAAGGAAACTCCATTGCCAATGCCCTGCTCGGAAATTAATTCCCCTAGCCACATAAGTAAAAGAGCTCCAGCGGTAACCGTCACCAAATAACCAATCAGCATCAAGGGTGAGAATTGTCCGATAATATTCTGACTCTGGAGAAGACTTAACATCGCATATCCTTGGAGAGCCGCTAAAGGAGCAGTTAATAATCTTCCGTATTGATTAAACTTTTTCTTTCCGGCTTCCCCTTCTTCTTTATACATTTTTTCCAAAGAAGGAAAAATCATCGTTGCCAATTGCAAAGCAATGACCGCCGTAATATAAGGGCCCATGCCCAGCATAACAATAGAAAATCTTGCCAAAGCGCCGCCGCTAAAAACATTCAACAATCCTAGCATCTGGTTCTGAGAAAAAAACTGGGCCAGCTTGGTGGGATCCACTCCCGGTACGGGAATATTAGCCAAAACACGAAAAGCGGCAAAGACAATACAAACGAAAATTATTTTCTTCCTCAAGGGCTTATTTTTCCAAAGATTCACAAAAAATTGAACAAACATATTTTAGGATTTAATCTCTCCGCCAATTTTTTCTATTTCTTCTTGAGCTGTTTTAGAAAATTGACAGTTTTCAAAAATTAATTTTTTAGCTTGCCAATCAGAAGATAAAATCTTTACCTTTGACCTTTTCCCCGGCTTAGGAGAAATTAATCCTTTTTCTTTCAATATCTGGGGATTAACTGTTGCTCCTTCTTGAAATTTTTTCGCCAAATCACCTAATTTCACGGTAACTATTTTCTGACGAGGGGGAGAAAACCCTATTCCCTTAAGTTTGTGATAGCGTTTAATCAAGGGGCGAATTATCGGCTCCTTTGTTGCTCCGGATCGAGAATTCTGCCCTTTAACACCCCGGCCGGAATAGGTTCCCCTTTTCCCGCCTCGGCCTACCCTTTTTTTACTTTGATGAAAGCTTTTTGATTTTATCTGACTTAATTGCATATTTTGTTGATTCCTCAAACGCTTTAAGCGTTGCTTGAGCAATATTAAAACTATTTTTCGACCGAGAAAGAATTTTGGAAGAAATCAATTCAATGCCTGCTAACTGGCAAAGGATTCTAACCGTCGTGCCCGCTACAAGTCCCTTAGTCATCCGGGGCTTAAGAAGAACTTTTGAAGACCCGAACTTGCCAATAGTCAAATCGGGAATTGTTCCTTCTCGAAGAGTAACTTTGATCATTCTTTTTTCCGCCAGTCTTTTAGCTTTGTTAATCGCTTCCCTAACACTCAGGCTTTTAGCAAGACCTAAGCCAACTCTTCCCTTTTTATCGCCAACAGCCACCGCCGCCCGAAATCGTAACCTCCGGCCACCGGCGGAAACTCTTGTCACCCTTGCTAAATCTAAAACTCGATATTCTATGTCGCTTGTTTTTTTAACTTCTTTTCTCATAAATCTATTTGATTTTAGTAAATTTCCTTGATTTTCATAAGTTTATTTAATTTTTGTAAATCTTCTTGGGGAGATTTTCATAAATCTATTTGATTTTCGTAAATTTCCTTGATTTTCATAAAAAACTTAAAATTTTAAACCTCCTTTTCGAGCCGCCTCGGCTAGAGCTTGCACTCGGCCATGATACTGATAACCAGCCCGGTCAAAAACGATTTTCTGAATATCTTGGTTTTTGGCTTTTTTAGCTATTTCCTGACCCGTCTTGGACGCCTTCTCTATTTTTGTCCCTTTCTTTAAAGACAAATCGGAAGCGCTCGCTAAGACTTTGCCTTCCTCATCATTGACTAGCTGAGCGTAAATAAATCGAGAAGAGCGGAAAACCACCAAGCGTGGTTGCTCTTTGGTCCCCATTATTTTTGCTCTAATTCGATTATGTCTCCTTTCCCTTAATGTTTTTTTATTGTTAAATAACATTTTTTTAACCATAAATCTTTATTTATTAAGCCCCGGCCACTCCGGCTTTCTTTCCTTCTTTCCTCCGGATAACTTCTCCTAAATAATGGATACCCTTGCCTTTATAGGGCTCAGGCGGACGAATCGCTCTGATGCGAGCTGCCACTTCTCCGACCTGATCTTTGCGTATTCCCGAAACGGTAATCTTCGTCTTGCCCTCTACTTTAAAATCAATTCCTTCTTCGGTCTTCATCACCACTGGCTGAGAGAAACCAACTTCTAAAATAACATTCTCTTCATCCATTTTTGCTCGATAGCCAACACCGGCCATTTCCAAAGTTTTTTCCCACCCCTCGGTCACTCCTTTAATATCATTGGCAATCAAAGTCCGGAATAATCCTTGGAAGGCTTTAGCTTTCTTTTGATTAGGGTCAATAGAAACTAAAATCTGCTGATCTTGAATTTTCACTTCAATCTCCGGCCTTAAATCCCGAGTGATACTTCCTTTTGGCCCCTTGATGATTGATTGATTGTTTTTAATTTCAATCTTCACCTCTTCTGGTAAAGTAATGGGCTGTTTCCCTATTCTGCTCATTGTATTGCCTTTCTTGCTCATGGTTTTACCAAACTCTAATAATAACTTCGCCGCCTAAACCTTTCTTTTTCGCCTCTTTCCCCTCCATTAGACCCTGGGGAGTAGAAAGAATAAGCAAGCCCTTTCCTCTTTTAATTTCTTTAGCGGAAGTATAAATACGGCATCCGGGTTTAGAAATTCTTTTAAAGCCGTCAATAGCCGGCTGATCATCAAAATATTGAAGAACCAAGCCCATTCTCGCTTTGGCCCCAAGTCCTCGTTTTTTAACCCCCTGGAGATAATGACTATTTTTAAGAATTTTAGCCAAAGCAATATTCATTTTGATATAAGGAAGCCAAACCACCGGCCGGGCAACCGCCTGGGCATTCATAATTTGATTAAACATATCGCTGATAGAATCCGTTACCATAATATTTACCAACTACTTTTAGTTACTCCTGGAATTTTGCCTTCGTGGGCTAGCTCTTTAAAGCAAAGGCGGCATAAACCAAAATCACTCATATAGCCACGTCTTCGACCGCACCGAAAGCAACGATTAACTTTTCGAGTTGAAAATTTCGGTTCTTTTAGACTTTTAACAATTTTTGATTTTCTAGCCATGATTTTTATTGTTTTTTTTCTTTCTTAAAAGGCAACCCCAATAAAGCTAATAATCTCTTCGCTTCTTCCTGCTTCTTAGCCGTCGTTACAATCGTTATCGCTAAACCAAAAGCTTTTCTTTCTTCTTCCGCAGACATCTCGGGGAAAATTAACTGTTCGTCAAATCCTAAAGTTAAATTGCCCTGTCGATCTAAAGATTGAGGGTTGACTCCTCGGAAATCTCTCATTTGGGGAAGAGTCAGGTAAATTATCCTTTCTAAAAAATCGTACATCCGCCGGCCTCTTAAAGTCACCTGATAACCGACCGGAGACCCTTCTCTTAAATGGAAACCAGCAATAGATTTCTTTGCCTTTTTTAAAGACGGTTTTTGTCCCGTAATTAGCATCAAGTCTTGCTCAATTTTATCCATTGCTTTTTTGAGCTTGTCTCCTTTTTCTCCGCCCAATCGCTTTCCAAAACTGGTATTAACAATTACCTTCTCCACTCGGGGAACCGCCAAAGCATTATGATAATGAAACTCTTTTTCTAAAACAGGAATAACTTCTTTTTGATATTTTTCTTTTAATCTTAGCATAATTACTATTAAATGAATCTACTGGTTCTTCTAATTACTATTAAATGAACCTACTGGTTCTCATATTCTAGATTAATTTTAATCCATTACTTGATGACATTTTTGGCAAACTCTTATTTTTCGGCCATCTTTCTCGACATAACTCACCCTCGTTGCTTCGTGGCAGTGAGAACAAATAAGCTTTACATTTGAAACATCAATGCTTCTGGGAATTTCAACAATCTGTCCTTTCTCCCCTTGTCGCCGAGGCCGAATAATTTTTTTCACCAAAGCAATGTCTTCTACTTTAATTTTCCCCAACCGGGGAAAAGATTCCTTGACTTTTCCTTTCTTCCCTTTATCTTTACCCGCTATAATTAAAACCAAATCGTTTTTCTTTATTTTCATAAATCTATTTGATTTTCGTAAATCTTTGATTTTCATAAATCTATTTGATTTTCGTAAATTTCCTTAATTTTCATAAATCTATTTGATTTTAGTAAATTTCCTTGAGGAGATTTTCATAAATCTATTTGATTTTCGTAATGTATTCGTTAAATCACCTCTTGCGCCAAAGCCGCAATTTGCTTATAACCTTTCTCTTTCAATTCCCGGGGGACAGGCCCTAGAATCCGACTGCCTTTGGGCTGTTTCCCTTTCTCTAAAATCACAACGGCATTTTCGTCAAAAGCAATATAAGAGCCATCCTGACGGCGATAAGATTTTACCTGACGGACAACAACCGCTTTTACTATTTCATGTTTCTTCACCGCTTTGCGAGGTTCGGCTTCTTTGACCACCACAACAATAATATCACCCAAACGAGCATAACGCCTTCGGCTTCCGCCCAAAACCTTAATACACTGGACAATCTTGGCTCCTGAATTATCAGCTACTTTTAACTTGGTTTGTGCTTGAATCATAATAATCCGTAGATTCTTTAATTCCTGTAAACAGGATTACAAACTTTTTGAATTATCCTCCATTTTTTATTCTTGCTTAAGGGACGGCATTCTTCAATCACTACCTTATCTCCGACCTGATACTTATCGGCTGGATCATGAGCTTGATATTTCTTAGCTATTCTCATCTTCTTTTTATAGCGAGGATGAGAGATCACTCTTTCCACTAAAACCGCCGCTGTTTTCTCCATTTTATGAGAAATAATTGTCCCCGTTAATTTATGTTTAGGCATGTTTTTCTTTTAAAATAGTTAGAATATAAGCAATGATCTTTTTGCTTTTAGCCGTCTGACTAAAATCCTTTAGCTGACCAGCGACAATTTCAAAGCGCAATCTCCGTAAATTCTCTCTTTCTTGGGCCAGTACAATCTGCAGTTCTTTGGGTGTTTTTCCCTTTAAATCTTTAATTTTCATAAATCTCCTTGATTTTCATAATTTTCATAAATCTATTTGATTTTCGTAAATCTCCTTAAGGAGATTTTCATAAATCTCTTTTCATAAACTTAGTCGGAATAGGAAGTTTGTGAGTTGCTTTTCTAAAAGCTTCACGGGCTGTCTTTTCGTCAATACCGTCTAATTCAAAAATAATTCTTCCGGGTTTAATAGGATAAACATAATGATCAACCGCTCCCTTGCCTCCTCCCATCGCTACTTCTATCCCCTTAAAAGTCACCGGCTTATCGGGAAAAATTCTGATCCAAAGTTTCCCTCCTTTCTTTAGATAACGGATAATAGCTCTTCGGGCCGCTTCAATCTGCCGGGAAGTAATCCATTTTGTTCCCATGGATTTTAGTCCATAACTGCCAAAGGCTAGCTGGGTCACTCGGTGTTCTACCCCTTTTGATCGCCCTTTGCTCCATTTGCGATGCTTAACTTTACGCGGTTGTAATAACATGGTTAATCAAATTCTTCCCCTTTATAAATCCAAACCTTAATGCCAATCACTCCGAATGTGCAAAAAGCTTCTTCTTGAGCATAGTCTATCTTTGCTCTTAGAGTCTGCCGGGGCATTCTGCCTTGCTGAAGTTTTTCTCGCCGGGCAATCTCTTGACCATTCAACCGACCAGCCAGCTGAACCCTGATGCCTTCCACTCCTCGAGTGGCAGAGGCTTTCTCGATTGCTTGAGACATAGCTCGGCGATAAGGAAATCTCTTCTCTAATTGCTGAGCAATCCACTGACCGGTTAAGCTAGCCGACGCCCAAATATCTTTAATCTCTTGAATCTGCAGGTAAACTTTGCTTTGCTCGTGAATTTTTTGCTCGATTTTCTTCTTTAACTCTTCAACCCTCTTGCCCCCTCGTCCAATAACAAGACCGGGGCGAGCCGTTCTTAACGTCACCTTAACTTGGTCTCCCGCTCTTTCAATTTTAACGCTTTCCAAAGCAGCTTGTTTTAATTCTTTCTCCAGCATTTTCCTAATTTCCTCGTCTTCTTGTAAATATTGAGGGTATTTCTTGCCATAAAACCCCTGGCTTTCCCAGTCTTTCGTCAATTGCAGTCTAAAAGCTTTTGGGTGGACGCTATGAGCCATATTCTTGTAAAATAATAGTTATGCGAGAAGTCCTTTTGGCAATAGGGTTAGTTCTTCCCCGAGCCACCGGTCGAAATCTTTTCAAAGTTCTTCCCTCGTCAACTCGAATTTCTTGAATAAATAATTTATCCTCTTCCATTTTTAGATTATGCTTGGCGTTAGCCACCGCTGAATCCAGAAGCTTGCGCATGGGAGCCACCGCTCTTTTAATAGTAAACCGGAGAATATTTCTTGCTTCTTCAACATTCTTCCCCCGAATGACATCAGCAACCATTCTCACTTTGCGGGGAGAAATTCTTAATTTATTTAATTGTGCGGTTGCTTGTTTTTTCATAACTAATGTTAAGAGGATTTACTAAGACTCCTAATTTACTTTTCGCTTTTTTGTTCTAATCCTCTTTGTATTTTGCCCCCGTGCCTTACAAAGTTAGTGGTTGGAGAAAATTCCCCTAATTTGTGGCCGACCATGTCTTCTCTCATCTTCACCGGGATAAACTCTTTGCCATTGTGAATACCAAAAGTATAACCGATCATTTCCGGAGTAATCGTACAAGCTCGAGACCAAGTTCGAATAACATCTTTTTCAATATTCTGAACTTTCTTAAGTTTCTTCATCAGCTTTTCGTCAATATATGGACCTTTTTTAAGACTTCTTGACATGGTTTTCAATTATTATTTTCGTTTCTTTTTCTTTCTTCGTTTAAGAATCAATCGGCTAGAGGCTTTCTTTTTATTTCTCGTCCTCACTCCGTAAGCTATCTTTCCCCACTTAGTTTTGGGATGAGTCATTCCAATCCCCGTTCGCCCTTCTCCTCCTCCATGAGGATGGTCAACAGGATTCATCGCTGACCCTCGTACTTTAGGACGCCGGCCCATCCACCGCGCTCGCCCGGCCTTCCCTATATTTTCAAAACGATGTTGAGGATTAGAAAGCTGGCCAATATCCGCCCAACATTCTCTTAAAATCTTTCTAACTTCCCCGGAAGGTAACTTCAAGTGAACATATTTTCCTTCGTGGGCTAAAACTTGAGCACTGCTACCGGCGGTTCGCACCAATTTCCCTCCCTGCCCCGGCTTCATCTCAATATTATAAACCATAGTCCCAACTGGAATATTTTGCAACTTCATCCGATTCCCCGTCTTGGGTTCTCCCGATTCCACGGTCACTATTTCATCTTCTGGTTTTAATCCCTGAGGAGCTAAAAAGTAAGCCTTCGTTTTATCTTCATATTCCACTAAAGCCAGCCAAGCCGTGCGATTGGGATCATACTCCAAAGCAAGAACTTTAGCTTTAACCCCGATTCTCTTTCTTTTGAAATCAATAATTCTATATTTTCTTTTAGCTCCGCCTCCGCGATGCCGAACCGAAATCTTTCCCGAGCTAGATCTTCCCGCTTTTTTCTTTAAGGGTCGTAAAAGACTTTTAGTTGAAGGCTTGACTAAATGTTTTTTCTCAACAAAAGTCATGCCTCGGCGTCCAGGACTTGTCGGTTTAATAATCTTCATTTTAGTGAATATTAGCCTTCTGACCTTTGGCCACTTGAATAATAGCTTTTTTGTAGCCCGGTCGATAACCGGGTTGACCACGCCAAATTCTTTTCTTTCGGGGAATATTAATAATGTTTACGGAAATAACTTTCACGCGGTGCATTTCTTCAAAAGCTTTCTTGATTTCTATTTTATTGCTTCTCGGATCCACCCGAAAAACATATTTTCCTTCTTCTTCCAATTCTGTTGCCTTTTCTGAAAGGTGGGGAAAGGTAAAAATCATAGCGGGGCGACCCGTCTTTTTTATCCGACCCGTTAAAGAAGCAGTGGTTTTTTCTTGCCCCTTCGCCTTCGCCTCGCCGAAGCCTTTGAGGGCGGAGGCGGGCTTCGCCTCGCCGAAGCCTTTGAGGGCGGAGGCGGACTTCGCCTCGCCGAAGCCTTTGAGGGCGGAGGCGGGCTTCGCCTCGCCGAAGCCTTTGAGGGCGGAGGCGGGCTTCGCCTCGCCGAAGCCTTTGAGGGCGGAGGCGGGCTTCGTCACCGCTGTCTTAACCGAAGTTTTTTTCTTGACGGGAGCCGTCTTGACTTTCTCCTTCTTTGGAAAATTCTTTTTCTTCTCTGGTTCTTGTTGTCTGCCTTTATGAAAACCTGAAAAAATACTCATGATAGTCTTTCTTTTAAAATTTTAACGGCTGGTTGTAAAATAAGCAAATTCTTAGAAATACTCGTCATAATCTTCCTTCTAAAATCTTAATAGTCGGCTCGGTAATAAGCAAATTCTTAAACTGTAAAATATTTAAAGGAGTAACTTGTTGAGCCAGTCGAACCTCTATCTTGGGAAGATTGCGACAAGCTTGAATTAAATTCATATTCACTTGACCAGCTAAAATTAAAGTTGATTCTCCCAAACCCATTTTCTCTAATATTCCAGCCATTAATTTTGTTTTTGGCTCTTTCAAGGATAAGGCATCTATGATTTTTAATTCCTTGTCCCTGATTTTGCTCGACAGGACAATCGCCAAAGCTTTTTGTTTCATCTTCTGATTGATTTTTTTATGGAAATCTCTATCTTTTCTTGGACCAAAGACTATTCCTCCTCCTCTCCAAATGGGAGAACGAACAGATCCTGCTCTGGCTCGGCCAGTTCCTTTCTGGCGCCAGGGCTTAACACCGCTTCCGCTTACTTCGCCTCTCGTTTTGGTATGAGCAATAGGAATTCTCTGATTAGCTTGTTCCACCGTCACCGCCTGATGAACCAAATCTTCGTTCATTTCTTGTTCAAACACTTCTTTCGGCAAAGTCACTTCTTTGATTTTTTCTCCTTTTTGATTCCAAAGAGGATATTTCATAAGTCTATTTGATTTTCGTAAATCTTCTTGATTTTCATAAATCTATTTGATTTTAGTAAATCTTCTTGAGGAGATTTTCATAAATCTATTTGATTTTCGTAAATCTCCTTGATTTTCATAAGCTTTCAATTTTAACCAAAGCCCCATTCACTCCGGGTAAAGGCCCCTTAATAATCAATAAATTGTGCTCGGGATCAACCTCAACGATATCTAAATTACGAACCGTTGTTTGATAATATCCCATTTGACCAGGCATCTTCCGTCCCCGTCTGACTCTTTGTGGAAAACCAGAACCGATAGATCCTAATTTACGAACATCACCCTTACCGCCATGACTGGCATTTTGACCGGAAAATCCCCACCGCTTAACCGCTCCCTGAAAACCTTTTCCTTTCGACATACTTTGCGCTTTCACTTGATCGCCAGCCTGAAAAACATCAGCTTTAATTTCCTGTCCGATTTTATATCCTTCGGGATCTACGCGAAACTCTCTAAGATATCGATACTTCTCCCCTTTCTTCTGAAAGCCAACTTGGATAGCTTGATAACCATCTTTGTCTTCCTCTTTTTTCCGAACAACCCAGCAAGGTCCCGCCTCAACAATAGTCACGGGGATGGCTTTGTTTTCCCGAAAAATCTGATGCATTCCTAATTTTTTACCAATAATAAATTTAATCATGGTTAACAATAGAAAACCGGGCCAAGCCCGGTTAAGCATTTTTCTCTCTTGAACAATTTACTTTGCTTCAAGTTTGATCTGTACTCCGGCTGGTAAACTTAAATCGCGAAGAGCATCGATAACCTGGGAACCTGGATTGATAATATCAATTAGTCTTTTATGGATTCTTATCTCAAATTGCTCTTGAGCGTCTTCGTGAACAAAAGGAGACCTTTTAACGGAATACTTTCGAATACGAATAGGTAAAGGAATGGGCCCTTTTACCTCTGCTCCGTAACGCTCAACAACTTTCAGAATCTCTTTAGCACTATTATCAATGACCTTATGGTCATAGCTCTTAAGCTGAATTCTAATGATGCGATCTACTTTGGCTTTTTTAGCCATGTTTATACTTTATTGGGTAATCTTGGTCACGACTCCGGCCCCGACTGTTCGGCCGCCTTCTCGAATAGCAAACTTTTGTTTTTCTTCCAAAGCCACCGGGGTTACTAATTTCACTTTCAAACGATTAATCGTATCTCCCGGCATCACCATTTCTGTCCCTTCCGGCAAAGCAGCGTCTCCCGTAACATCAGCTGTGCGGATAAAGAATTGAGGCTTGTAGCCTGTAAAGAACGGCGTGTGACGGCCACCTTCTTCCTTAGTCAAGATATAAGCGTCGCACTCAAATTCCGTATGCGGGGCTACTGTTCCTGCTTTAGCTAAAATCTGTCCTCGCCAAACTTCTTCTTTTTTCAATCCTCGCAAAAGAATTCCTATATTATCTCCGGCTAATCCCTCATCTAAAGTTTTGTTAAACATTTCCAAGCTCACGGCAACAGTTTTTTGAACCGGCTTCAATCCAACAAGTTCTACTTCGTCTCCCGGGAAAACTTTCCCTCTTTCAATTTTACCAGTAGCAACAGTTCCTCGACCCTCAATAGAAAAAACATCTTCAATCGGCATTAGGAAAGGTTTGTCTAATTCGCGAACTGGCTCGGGGATATATTCATCAATCGTATCCAAAAGCTCAATAATGGGCTTATTGGCTTCATCGTCTAAGGCTTTTGCTTCCAGGGCTTTCAAGGCTGACCCTCTGATAATCGGAACTTTATCACCTTCGTAGCTATACTTCGTTAAAAGATCTCTAATTTCTGACTCTACTAATTCCAACATTTCTTCGTCTTTAACTTCATCGATCTTATTCAAAAAGACAATTATTTTGGGGATGCCTACTTGATGAGCTAAAAGAACATGCTCTCTCGTTTGAGGCATCGGTCCATCGGTCGCGGCGACGACTAGAATGGCACCATCCATTTGAGCCGCTCCGGTAATCATATTCTTAATATAATCAGCATGACCCGGGCAGTCGATTAAAGCATAATGACGCTTTGCCGTTTCAAATTCAGTATGGGCAATATTAATCGTTACCCCTCGCTCTTTTTCTTCCGGAGCACAATCAATTTGTTCTACTGTCTTATCGGAAGCTAATAATCCTCGAAAACGGCTAACCTTCAGTATTGCGGCCGCTAAAGTAGTTTTCCCGTGGTCAACATGACCAATAGTACCAATATTAAGATGAGGTTTCCCTCTCAAGAATTTCTCTTTCGCCATAGATTAAAAATTTAATTTACTTCAATAACAATAATGACTTTTAAAATACTAACAAATTATAATGGAAAAGTCAACTTGTCAAGTTGTCCGTCCGCTAACAATTTTTTCCTTGACGCTTTCGGGAACCGGCTGATACTTCTTAAACTCCATCGTAAAGCCTGCCCGCCCTTTAGTCAAGGAACGCAAAGCCGTCGCGTAGCCAAACATCTCGGCCAAGGGAACCTCCGCTTCAATAATCTTTACTCCCTTGCGATCTTCGTTTTCCAAAATTCTCCCCCGGCGAGAACTTAAATCTCCCATAACATCTCCTAAAAATTCAGGCGGTGTTGTCGCCTGAACCCTCATAATCGGCTCTAGCAAAACTGGTTTTGCGGCATTCATTGCTTTGCGAAAGCCACGGACAGCCGCTATCTTAAACGCTGCTTCTGAAGAATCAACATCATGGAAAGAACCGTCATATAATGTCGCCTGAACATCAATAACGGGATAACTGGCCACCACTCCTTCTTCCATTGCTTCCTTCACCCCTTTCTTAACCGCCGGAATAAATTCTTGGGGGATAACTCCTCCTTTAATCTGGTCAACGAATTCAAATCCTTCTCCTCGAGCCAGCGGCGTCAATTTTAACCAAACATCACCGTACTGCCCGCGCCCACCGGATTGATGAATATACTTGCCTTGAGCCTCGATTTCTTGAGTAATGGTTTCACGATAAGCAACTTCCGGACGACCAACATTGACTTCCAAGCCAAAATCTCTTTTCAGTCGGTCAACAATAATCTCTAAATGCAATTCTCCCATACCCGAAATAATTGTTTCTCCTGTTTCGCGATCCTGCTTAACTTTGAAAGTAGGGTCTTCATCCGACAATTTTTTCAATGAATCATCTAACTTAACTTGGTCAACTTGGGTTTTTGGCTCAACACGAATAGAAATAACCGCTTCCGGAAAATTAATTTGTTCTAAGACAATGGGGTGTTCTAAATCGCAAATCGTATCCCCGGTCTTAACGTCTTTTAACCCCACCGTTGCCCCAATCTGACCAGCGGCTATCGTCTCTAATTCTTCTCGTTTGTTTGCAAAAACTTTCATTATCCTCCCGATTCTCTCTTTCTTACCGCTCCTTGTGTTTAAAACGTAAGAGCCTTTAACTAATTTCCCCGAATAAACCCGGAAATAATCTAAAGAACCAACATAAGGATCAGAGGCAATTTTAAAAACTAAAGCAGCGAAAGGTCCTTCTTCGTCAGCCGAACGAACAATAGCTTCTCCCGTCGCGGGATTAATCCCTTCTACCGGCGGACGATCTAAAGGAGAAGGTAAATAATAACAAACCGCATCCAAAAGAAGCTGAACGCCTTTGTTTTTCAAGGCCGACCCCGCAAAAACCGGAATCAGGCGATAAGCCAAAACAGCTTTTCGTAAAGCTTGCTGGAGCTCTTCAACTGTAATTTCTTTTTCTTCTAAAAATTTTTCTAAAAGCTGGTCATCTTCTCCCGCTATTTTTTCTACTAATTCCGCTCTTCTCTTTTGAGCTTCTGGCACTAAATCAGAAGGAATTTCTTGAACCGTCACCTTCTCTCCAAAATCTCCCTCAAAAGAAAAAACCTTCATCGTCAAAAGGTCGATAACACCTTTAAAATTTTCCTCTCGACCAATGGGAATCTGCATCGGGATAGCTTTTGGAGAAAGCTTTTCTTGAATAGAACGCAAACTTTCCCAGAAATCAGCTCCGGTTCGATCTAATTTGTTGATAAAACAAAGGCGGGGTAGATTATATTCATCCGCCTGGCGCCAGACCGTTTCTGATTGAGGCTCAACGCCCGCCACGCCGTCAAAAATAATTACCGCTCCGTCTAAAACACGCAAAGACCGTTGAACTTCAACGGTAAAATCAATATGGCCCGGGGTATCAATTAAATTGATCCAGTAAGTTTTCTCTCCCGCCATCGGCTTCCATAAACAAGTTGTCGAAGCCGAAGTAATCGTAATCCCTCTTTCTTGTTCCTGAATCATCCAATCCATAATGGCCTCGCCTTCATGAACTTCGCCAATCTTATGCGAAAGACCGGTATAAAAAAGGATTCTTTCAGAAACCGTCGTCTTTCCCGCATCAATATGAGCAATTAAACCAATATTCCTTGTCTTCTCTAAAGCAGAATTTTTAGTCATATCTTTAACGAGCAAATCTAGCAAAAGCCTGATTAGCCTTGGCCATCTTGTGCGTATTAACCTTTTTCTGAACAGCTTTTCCTTCTCCTTGAGCAGCCGCTTCAATTTCCTGAGCTAGCTTTTTAGAAATTGGTCGCCCCTTGACTGAGCGAGCCGCTCGAATAATCCATTTCATCGCCAAAGTCATTTGACGATCTTTTTTAACTTCGTAAGGAACTTGATAAGTTGCTCCACCAATCCGCCGAGATTTGACCTCTAAAAGAGGAGAAACATTCTTCACCGCTTCTTCGAATACTTTTAACGGATCATCCGTCTTTTTCTTGATAATCTCCAAAGCTTGATAAACAACCTTTCGAGCGGTTTCCTTTTGACCCCTCAACATAAGATAGTTAATAAACTTAGCTAACTTTAAGCTATGATAAAGAGGATCTGGTTCTAGTTTTCTAAATTTGTTTATTCTTATTCTCATACAATTACTGTATTATTTAGCCGCTATTTCGTTTTTCTTCGTTCCGTAACGGGACCGTCCTCTTTTTCTGCCTTTCACTCCTTCCGTATCAAGAGTCCCTCGAACAATATGGTATCTGACTCCGGGCAAATCTTTAACTTTGCCTCCCCTTACTAAAACAGCAGCGTGCTCTTCCAAATTGTGCCCTTCCCCAGGGATATAGGCCGTAATTTCTTTGCCATTGGAAAGACGCACCCGGGCTACTTTTCTTAAAGCGGAATTAGGCTTTTTAGGCGTTGCGGTAAATACCTTGACGCAGGTTCCTCTCTTAAAAGGAGAAGGATAATAAATCGGTCTATTCTTCAAATGATTAAAGCCGAAAGACAAAACCTTTTTCTTGGCTCTGGCTTGAGTCTTCTTTCTTCCTTTTTTTGTTAGTTGATGGACTGTAGGCATAATGGCAAAATATTAACAAAACTAAAAAAAATGTCAACCCCGTTAGAAATTTTCGGCGAAAAAAAATTTTAATCTATTTTTCAAATATCTCCTACCCATCCCTGATTTAAGATATTTTTCTCGCGCTCGGGCGTCTTTTTGATTAGGGTTAGCTTCATAATAAATAATTTTCCATGGTATCCCATATTTTGTTAATTTATTCTTACCTAAATTATGTCTTAAAATTCTTTTTCGTAAATCTTTGGTCGAGCCAATATACCACTTACCCTTATTATTTTGTAAAACATAGACACACCACATAAAAAATTTCTAACGGGGTCAACTAGAAAAAATAATGGCCGACGATAAATTTAAAACAAAACTGTATAATGGGAATGAGAAAATCGAAGAAAAAAAAGATAAAAACTAATAGTAAAATCAAGCTATACCGTTGTAAAAGCATCCCGTATTTCTTCCAGGCCTGGGGTAAAAAAGTTAAGAGAATATGAGAACCATCTAAAGGAGGAATAGGCAACAGATTAAAAATAGCTAACAATAAATTGACCCAGACAATTAATCCAAAGACTTCTGTCAAATTATCAACGAAATTTAAACCAGCCCAATGACTCAAAACGAATCTGATTAATAATCCAAAAAACAAAGCCAGGAACAAATTAGCGGCCGGCCCGGCTAAAGACACTTTAGCTACTCCGTACTTTTGGTCTCGCAACCGGTTAAAATTCACCGGCACGGGTTTTGCCCAACCGAAAATAATGCCCACTCCGGAAAAACGGCTAAGGAGAAGGAGAAAACCCGGGACAAGCAAAGAGCCGACAATATCAAGATGAACCAACGGATTAAGGCTTAATCTTCCACTGTCCTTCGCCGTCGAATCACCTAGATAATTAGCCATCAAGCCGTGGCTTACTTCATGAATAACTACCGAGAATAAAAAAATAGCCAAGAAAATAATTAAGCTAAATATATCTGCTCCCATAAACAATAAAGTTGCTTTCAATCTTAGAATGCGTTATATTATAGCATTATGAAACAACTCTGCCAAATATGTGGGAAAAGCTACAACCCCGCAACGAAATGGAACAAACTGCGAGGGAAATATAATCCCACCAAGCGAGCGGCCCAACGGCCTAATCTTCAATGGGTGCGCCTCGAAGATGGAAAACGCGTGAAAGCTTGCGCTAAATGTATTAAAGCTCTCAACAAAACTCGTTAATTATCGGTCATCGGGGCATAGTGTAATGGTTAGCATCCACGCATGGGGTGCGTGCAATCCCGGTTCGAATCCGGGTGCCCCGACTAAATAAAGCAATTTGTATTGCCTAGTTTAAATCGATTCTTTATAGTGTCTATCGCCCAACTTATCGTTGGGCATTTGTGATTAACGCTGGTTAAAATTTA
>Ga0075125_10000252_pt1 | contig 23188 bp, 44 predicted proteins | sample AntAceMetag02UKN_FD_69810 | JGI IMG/M metagenome (GOLD analysis project Ga0075125, IMG submission 69810) | Saline lake microbial communities from Ace Lake, Antarctica - Antarctic Ace Lake Metagenome 02UKN | ecosystem: Environmental > Aquatic > Non-marine Saline and Alkaline > Saline | place... | reverse complement strand
ACTTAAAGGGAGCATTCCAATGGATTGGTGTCCCTATGTTAATGATATGAAGGTAGGCAGTAACGGATGTCAGGACAAGTGTGTGCACTGCCTGGGTCACGGCTCGGACGAGGAAGGTACGTTCATAATATGTAAGAAGAGGCAGGAGGGATAGCCAATGAGATTCCGAGTCATAAGCAGCAAGTTAGGTATGGTCATTGATGAGAAGCATCAGAATTACAGGACGGCTTCTGTAGGGCTGGACGGTAGCAGCAGGATCGAAAAGAGGGGTGTTTTGGGCGATGTTCAGGATGTAGATAATAACTGTGAGCTTGAGATTGAAATTTTGGGGAAATGGTATAGCGCAAAGAGTCTTAAAGAACTGGCACGGGGGAGGGAATAAGTTAAAATTTACTGATTTATTTCGGTATATCGTATTTTTATTTGACAAACGTTCCCGGTAGTGTACTATTAGGCAGATTGTTGAGGGGAGGTAAAGAATGTTTAAATTAAATGAAGAGTTTTTGGTAAAAGGTGTTAGGATTCGCAGAGGGTGGGAATTTGATGATGGCACTTATGAGAGAGCTATTATATTTGAGCCGTTTAATTATGTTTCCAAAGAAGAGGATGGCGAAATGTTTGAATCTTTTGAAATGGATTTTTTAGGTTGTGAAATATCCGAGAACTTTGACAAACAAGAAGAACTAATCACAAAAAAGATTGAAGAGTCAAAAAACAATATCAAAGAACGAAGACTTCTTTATTCTATTAAATCGCTTAAAAAAATGATTGCAGGCGAAAAAGTGAGAACCGCTGGAAATCATCAGCTTGTGTATGTTGAAGGAAAGAGGAAATATTTCAAGGACAAATATGGTGAAATAGACATAGAATATATTTCATGCTGGGAAAAAACAATTGGAGAACAGAAATGAGAACCTATGAAAAACTTGTTAGGGAGAATAAGCAAGGAAAGCAACAGTATTACCAGAAAAACAGCTGAAAAAGATTAAACAAATGGTTCAGAGCTTTTTGACATTTGTCAGGAAGAGATAGAATCGGAGTAATGGAGGAACAAATGGGTGAGAAGGCACTTGAGAAATTAAGTAGAATTGAAATGGAGTTAGCGGATCTGGGGCGTAATCTTAACGGGATTGCAGAGGAGTTTATTCCGGGGTTGAGAGAATCTTTAATTACGCTGCACAGGGATAAGTTGGCGAAGCTTCTTCCTCAGGATTTTAATTTTGAAGAAGCGGGGGCAGGGGCAGGAGAAGCGGTGCCCAAAGTTACGTCTGTTGGAGAGACGGTTGCGGGTAGATCCGCCGTTCTTGAAGTAGTTAGTTCTTTAAATGACGTTGGTAATAAGATACGGGCGGATATTATTTTTATGAAGACTATTGTGGATTGTTTAAGCGGTAGTATACAAATTTAACGGAGGATAGAAGGGCTAAAGCAGGTGCAGACCAACTGAAAGAGACAAGTAAGATCGAAGGGGCTCTCAATGATGTTAAAAATACTGTCAACAATATTCTGGTGGAGATTATTCCCGGTGTAAACCAGAGTTTATCGGACTTGCATGATCTCAGACTCCATAAGGTCATGCCGGAGAATTCTGTGGAAGCTGCAAAAGTATCGCAGGACGGTAAAGGAGAGGGCACGGAGGGTTCTGTTATGTTACGGAATATTAGGGATATTGGTACTCAGTGCGAGGATATTCGTAGAAAGCTTAATGAGACATAGGAAAGAATAGACTATTTTACAAATACTGTACAAATTTAACGGAGGTTATTATGTCGAAAGAAGTAGGAATGGCAGGGGCAGGGCCATCTAAAATGGTAGGTCCGGTTATTAGTGGGCTGGTCAGACTTGAAGCGGGTATAGAACATGTGCTTAAGGAATCGCTTCCGCAGTTGTGGGACAGGTTGGACGATATGGAGAACGATAAGTTGAAACAGGTAACCGATCCGGGTTATAGCAGGAGAGATACTTCACTGGATACTGTAGAGGCTAAAGGTTCTAAAGAGCATGTTGAGCTGGCGCCTGTAGCAGAACGTATTGCGGTGTTATGTAAGAAATGTACCGAGATTAGGGATGAAGTGGAAAGTACTTCGTTAAGGATAGCAAATCTTAATGATGCTATACAGCTGTAATTAAAGATTATTAACAAAATTTAATGGGGAAAGTTATGGATACCGCAGTAGATCCTAAAACACAAAGCAGGGTAGAAGAGGCGATAGATAGATTGGAAATAAGACTTTCAGAAATTTTTGTAGAACGTATACTGGAAATTGAGGAGAGTCTGAATATTTTTTGTAAAGACAAGCTCAGTAAGATTATGTTGAAATCTGAGGGGTATGGTGTTATAGAGCCTGGTCAGGAAGATCAGAGGGAGAATCCGGATCGGGGGGCTAAGTTGAAGCCGGATCCAGAGCAGGTTAGTTCGGCAGAGGTATCACCTATTTTGGGAATGCTGGAGCATCTTAATGCAGGGTTTATCGATGTAAATGATGCTTTAAGTAATATACATTCCAGAATAGATTATTTAAAAAAACATGTACAGATTTAACGGGAGATTATTATGTCAAAAGAAGAATCATTTAAGTCGGGCGAGAAGGAGAACAGTGAAATTGATATAGAACTTAGAAAACATGAGACGAAACTGGCATTGATATTTGATAATTCTCTGTCAGATTTGGAGGAGAAGCTGGGTGTATTGGAAGATATAAAGCTCAGATCGGTGATAGATCCGGAGTATTTTGTAAAGAAGGATGAGGATGAGGTTCTGCACTCTGCAGAGGCGGTGACTCCTAAGCAGCCCAGATCACCTCTTGCGGAAGGAGTTTCCGGTTTTAATTCCAGAGCAAATGTTATAAATTATACAATAGTGAGGATTACGAAACGGCTGGGCAGGTTGATTGATGCTATACAGCTGTAATTAACGGAGGATATGATGAGTGAATATTTTGATTTCGGACAGGCTGTAAGGCTTCTGAAAGAAGGTAGAAAGGTTGCCAGAGAGGGATGGAACGGTAAAGGTATGTTCCTTACACTGGTTCAGAGTTATCCGGTAAACGGATATCTTCAGGCTTCGCATCCCGATTCTAAGGCAGAGGATCTTGAAAAGGTGGAGGTCTGTCCTGCGAAAATGGATTCCGGGCAGATGCTTTCATTCATTGTTATGAAGACTGCCGGGGACAGTAAATACTGGGGTAAAGGTTATTCTGACTTTGTTCCGTGGTTGGCCTCTCAGACAGATGTTCTGGCTGAAGACTGGGTAGAGCTAATTGTTGAATAATTAATGGAGGATATGATGAAAGAGACGAGACCGAATCTGATGCATGTTCTGGAGGATGAGGGCGAGTTCGTAGTAGTGGCAAGATCGGGTCCAAAGATTTGGCGTAGGGAAAAACAAGATCTTCTTACACGGGCGTATGCTATGGGTTATAAGTTTACAGTTGGTCAGTCCGATGCGGATGCGCTGCTGTTTAACAATTGGAGTAAGCTTACTATGGAGGGAATCAGTCTTTCGGGTGTACAGCCCGGCATTCAGGAGTATCTTACTGATACAGATGCCTTTAGGACTGTACTGTTTGATATTCCGGATAAGAGGTTTGCTGAGGAGAGTAAGACGGCGGTTTTGAAAGGCGGGCAGGTAGGTGCCGGCTGCGGGTTCGGTGTAGATAATGCGGTATGGCGGTCCGTCAGGGGTTGGAAATATTATTTAGGGAGGTTTGTACTGCTTTCTTTTTGTTTTACAGTAGCTTCTGCTCTGATTGAGTACACTATGGGAGGCAGTGTTACAGGAAATTTAGGACTGATATTAGGTGTGCTGGACACTTTGCTGGCTATGTATCTTCTGGATATATGGAAGGAAAAGACTGCTCTGAAAAATATTAGGAAGAAACTTTATCTGTATGTTAATGATGGTAAAGACCTGACAGAGGCACAGGACGCTGTGTACAAAGCAGGTAGTGGAGTAAGGGTATTCGGTTACGCAGGGAAAAAACTTTCTGATATTGAAAAGGATCTCCGCAGGTTTACTCGCGAAGAACTAAAGGCCTCCTTAAAAGGTTTGCCAAAATCTTACAAACAGTGTATGGATGAAAAATTTATCAAAACACTTGCTAAAACCGGTACCTTTAAAAAATCAGATTTCATTTTATAAAAAACCTTGACATACCGCATTTTTCTGGTAATATCAGTAAAGTAATACCGTAAGGTGTGGGATGGAACGGAGGGTTAGGATGGACGTACTGAAGGTTTACGATATATGTATTATGCCGGCAAAGAGGTGGCCTGGATATGAGGGTACAGAATGCATAATAGATAAAGTGGGGGAGCCTTCGCAGGGCATGCTCCCGGAGTACAGTGTGATCTCTCTGGTGGATGGTAATGGAATGTCATGGTTTATGAGGTCGGAGTTAGCTTTTGTAAGGTACGGCAGCCAGAAAGACATTGATGCTGCCGCGGTAAAGAGAGTGGAGATCCGGAACAGGGACACTGATCTTAAGTATTTGTTAGGGGTATGGCATTGGAAGTATAGTCCGTCGTCTGATACTATGGTATATATACTGGATCAGATAGGGTATAACTCGAACTTTAAGAAGTCCGGGGAGTTTTATGTTCTGTTACAGGAGTATGGGCGTGTGGGTGTACTTATCTGTGCAGTTATGATGGAGGGTAATATATTCGGGATTAATTTTGTATCGCAGTTCGGGATAGATTTTAAGAAGTATAAAGCGTTTGCCAGAAAAGTTAAAAAATTGAGGAAGGACCAATGAGCAGAAAGAATTTAGAGGGTTATTACAATGTGTTTATACGCGGTAATAATCAGATAGTCAAGGCTGTCAGTATGTATAGCGCTGCCGAGAAGGTGGTGGGCGGGTATAAGATAAGCAACCCCAGGTGCTGTGATTCGTACTGCTCTGTGTTCGAGTTTGAGAAAGACGGGCATATCGGGGATGTAGTGGTAGTGGTGTCCCGTGTAGAGTACGAACATCCGGATCCCTTTTGAATGAGCAGAATAATAAAAGGAAAGGAAGGGCGGTCCGTTACTGAGTTCATTAACAGGAACGTTGACAGATGGCTCGGGGACTGCAGTCTTAAATTCGGGTTCGGGGAGTACGATCCTTCCAGCAAAGATCTATGGGAAGGTATCTATGTGGATAGTCGTGTCGGGGATAACGATGTGGTATATGTTCTCCGGGGCGACGGCATAACATGGTCGAAACTTATATTTAAACTGAAACGGGTGGATGTTGAGGGTAGTGACAGTCCCGGCATTGCGGTCAGGATATTTAAAGCTGATCATGCTGCGTATGTGTGTAAGGTAGCTAACAGTTAAGAGGTGGAATGATGGAAAAGAAGAATTTTAAATTAGAGTGTAAATTCATTAGGAGTTTAAGATGAATGAAATTTTTAAGGGAATACTGGACGATGATTATTCAATAAGTATTTATAGAAAAGATAAGAACGTTGTTCTCGATATACGTCACCAAGATGTGAATAAAAGAATATGTTTTCCTAAAGGTAGACCGGTTAAAGTATTAGCGTTTCTGCAGGATCATGCATTCCGTATTACTCTGCAGGTTCCGGATGTTAATACCTGCCTTACTGAAAATGTATTTATGAAGATCCTTGACTATGGGATTACAATGGCTATGTGGCGCAGTAGTAATGGTTATCATATTGAGTTTAAAAATATGGGTGTTCAGAATATAACTATTTATCCTCTGGATCGTCATATTTATTTTGAGGAATGTATTATGGAAGAATATAACAAGGTTCTGGCTATTGAAAAAGAATATGAAGAACTCAAATAAGGAGGCACTATGATCACAATTAAGAAATCAGAGACAGCGGACAGCAGAAGCTGTGATCCTACTAAGGTAAGTAAAGAACAATTGACGATCTCCACAGCGCAGCATATCAATGATGTGCGGCAGGCTATGTGGTTCTTTATAGAGATGATGAACAAGGCCGGGAAGGACCATGACAGGCATAAACTTGAGACTATGGATAGGTTTCACGAAGTGTTTAAAGGGGGGTTTGAGGACGAGACCTGGTACAATGAACATATGAAAGTATCCCCGCATCATATGGGGGATCCCGGTACAGTTGATCTTGCCAAGGTAACTCTCGTGGATGTTATGGAGTATATATCGGACTGTGTGATGGCCGCTCTGGGCAGGACAGGGAAAGTTACAGAGCTTAAGATCGATGAGAATGTACTCATGCAGGCGTTTAAGAACACAGCAAAGTTATTAGAGAAGAACGTTAAGGTGGAGGGGTAGATGTTAAAAATAACGTTGAAAGTTTTATTAACAGCAGCATTTGTTATTGCGTTTTTGGGCAGTGCAGTAGTTGCCGGACTGTATGTATTTGAAGGGGCGGAAGAAGCGGACAGACGTAGAGAATGCTTTGAGCATAGGATTGAGGTAGCCGACTGTAAACAAAAGTGTCTGGATCATGAAAGGGTGAAAATAGATCTGTGTGTCGATATAGGCAATACAAGATGGGGTTGTAAGGAATAAACGGAGGGCACCATGTCAAGTGTATTGTGTGCGGGTACTGCCCGGCGCCTTCGGGTCGGCCTAAAATAGGAGGATTTAAATGAAAAAGCTGGTGATAAATTTTAAGTACGGTACGAAAGACAGTGCTATTAAGTTATTTCAGGAAGGTATTGAGAAATTCACAGAAATGTCATTAAGGCGTCGTAACTGCTTTAAATAAAAGGAGATTTAAATGAAATACAACATCAGAAACGATAAATTTTTTACGGATACCGATCTGAATATGAACGGTGTCACTGTTATTTCAGGGGAGCATTGGCTGGAGACAAGTTTTATGCTGGATGAGCTTACTAAAGGGCTTAGAGAGAAGAAATTCAATGTTAGGGATTTTGTAGTCAGTCCCGAGAATAATATCTTCAGAATTCTGAAAGAGATCTGGATGAGTACGGGGAAGGAGTGTCAGGTACAGCAGCTGTCCGATATCATACAAAGAGAAAACGTTATCAAGGCTGAAGTTTTATTCAGGGAGATAGCGGCTCTGCATCCGGACAAAGAACTTGTTGAATGGTATCTGATGGATGTGTTCCTGGGTCCGGATAGGAAATTTCATGATTTTACAGATTCCGATCCGGATAAAAAGTATATGATCCATGAGTGTGTGGAGGCCGGTCTTCATCCGGAAGATCAGATAAAATACGTTGACAATATTATAAAATTTGTTAAGGATGGGGGTACGGCAGTTGTTACAACTGTCAGTCCCTTTGTTCTGCAGCGGTTTATTCAGGCGCTTCCGGGCAGTGAAGTTCCGAATGATTTCTATTTGGTGGGGAAGGGAGAGGGTGTTCTGCTGGGGATAGTTAATAAGACTGATCATACGAATGATATGTTTATGCGGCTGGCAAAGACGCTTAACAAGCTTGTGTGGGGGCAGAAGTATTCGGTTAATTAGGGAGATAGTGGAATGGGTATTAAAATATTAAAGGAGTGTTTTAAATGAAATACAATTACATTGGATGGAACGATAGTGCTCGCGATTATAGCTTTTTTGAGACAGAAAAAGAAGTTAAAGAATGGATAGAAACCGAAATGGATCTTGCAAGAGATAACGCGAGTGCCGAAGGGTGGGACGATTCAGTGGATAACGGCGGCATAGGGTACGCTAAGATCATTGAATTCTCAATGCTGAAGGTAACAGATGAAAAAAAGAATTATCCGTGTCTTAAGAATCCTGACAGGGCAGCGGAATGTTCTGCCTGTGAAAATAAAGATTGTGAAACCACAGAGGAGTGGCCTTACAGCAGTGAGTTTGATTACATATGCGACGGGTATTTTGAGAAGAAAGGGGTAGAGAAATGACAGTCTATGTTGATGATATGAACGCAAAATATAAAAACCTCATTATGTGTCATTTATGTGCAGACACCACCGAAGAGCTGTATGACATGGCTGATAAACTTGAATTGAAAAGAATCTGGATCCAGAACAAAGGAATGTTTCATGAACATTTTGATGTTTCAGCAGGTAAAAAAGAGTTGGCAATAAAACTCGGAGCGAAAGAAATGACACCAGAAGAATTGGTAACTATATTGTGGGAAAATAGAAAATCAAATAGGGAGGCAGTATGAAATGTTTTCATCACACGGATCTTGACGGGAGAGGGGCGGCATTCTGGGTAAATCTCAGCGCAGGTCTGACGGATATGCTTCTTCGTTATGAGAATAAGTTTATTCCTGTTAGCTATAACGACCGGTTTCCGATTGAGATAGTGGGTAAGGATGAACTGATTTATATCGTGGATTTCAGTATAGCTCCGGAGGATATGACCGAACTGTTGAAAATTACTCCGAATGTACACTGGATAGACCATCATAAGACAGCTATCGAAAAGTATGCGGGGTATCCCGTTGAAATAAAAGGTGTAAGAAATGTTGATTATTCAGGGTGCATGCTTACCTACCTGTATCTCAACCACCTGACCGGGGGCGGAAGAGACAGATTTTCGAATACCATTACAGAGGAGATGGAGGAAAAAGCACCGATGTTCACTAAGCTGATAGAGGACCATGATCTCTGGAGGTTCGAGTACGGTGATAAAACGAGGGGCTTTCAGTTGTGGATGGATACATTTGCACATGATTTTACGGACAGTAAAGGGCCGTGGCACGATCCGGCGGCACTGATCGAAGGGTTGGATACTATATGCGGTAAAGGAGAAGTTCTTTTGCAGTATAAAAGGGAGCAGGATAGACTGTCCGCAACATTATCGTCATTTGAAGTGGAGTTCGAAGGGGTTAAGTTCCTGGCTGTCAATGAGGGGGGTAATTCTTCCCAATTGGAAGCTGTGTTCGATCCCGGAAAACACCAGGCGATGATGCTGTTCAAAATGGGGAAAGATAGAAAGTTTAAAGTATCACTGTTCGGCTGTCCGGAGCATGATATTGATCTGTCGGAGATAGCTAAGAAATATGCGGGAGGAGGGTATAGAAAAGCGTGCGGTTTTTATGTGGAGGATATAAGTAATGTACTAGGTAGAACAGAGGGATAGTCATGGACATAGATCTTATGGTATATTACGACGGTGTATGGATGCTGCTGTCAGAATACAGATCAATAATAATAAATAAGTACAGGAGTTTAAAATGATGGAAAAAAAAACAGTTTATTACGGTAGAATGGATAAGGAAATCCTTTCTTTATGTGATGCCATTAATGATATTCCAGGGGTAAAGACAACCTCTTCGTGCTGCGGGCACGGGGGAACTCCTGTAAGTATCACCCTGAATTGTTACGGTATTATGAACCTGAGACCGCTTACTGTTGGGCTGCATGACAAATGGGAGATTAAGCTCGAGGGTACATGGGCCGGTCCACAGGTTTTTATTGAACTGGTGAGCAGAGATAAAGGGGAACAGGCTTACATTGAGGCCGGTAAGCTGGCTTCCAGAATTTATAAGTTTATTTTGGATAAGGATCTTATGCTAGGACTTAAAACATATATATATGAAAAGTATGCACAGCACTTTATGCAGGATCCTGATCTGGATTATGAGTGGATAGATAGGGGTGAATATGATTGATTTAAGAAATGGTGAATGCTTACGAAGATGTTTTTACATATCATGATGAAGAGTTATTGAGATTTGAAGATCTTTTAAAAAAAATGTTGGGAATATAATGAACGAATTTTTAAATCGAATAAAACAGGGTGATTGTTTAGAGTTATTTAAAAACATACCGGACAATTCTGTTGATATGACTTTTGCTGATCCACCATTCAATCTTAAGAAAAAATATACTTCTTATAAAGATAGTCTTGAATTTCAAGAATATTTAGATTGGTGCGAAAAGTGGATTTCTGAGATGGTAAGAGTTACTAAACCGACAGGCTCCATTTTTTTACATAATATTCCAAAATGGTTAACTTTTTATGCTTCGCATTTAAACAAAATTGCTCATTTTAAGCATTGGATTTCATGGGACGCAATGACAGCACCAATGGGGAAATCTTTACAACCAGCACATTATGGAATTTTGTTTTATACAAAAGAAACCAAAGGATCAAAGATATATGAGCTTCGTTATCCTCATAAGAGAGACCGGAAACAAGGGTATCTGTTAAAAGATTATGGGGGGAAGAAAGGCATGCTTCACCCATTTGGTCCCTTAATATCAGATGTTTGGACAGACATTCATAGAATAAAGCATAACGGCAAAAGGGATACCCACCCTTGTCAATTACCCATTCATTTATTAGATCGGTTAATATTAATGTCTACAGATGAAAAAGATATTGTACTTGATCCTTTTTCTGGAACTGGAACTACAGCTATTTCAGCAAAAAGACTGGGAAGGCAATATATCGGTTTTGAATTAGATGAAAATTATGTAAAAATATCTACTCAAAAAATAGACAAAACATTCCCTAATTTTAAATTAGGGGAAAGTTGGATAAGCTTAGCTGGGGTAATATAAAAATGAGCGTGGACGCAGGAGCGAAGGAGGGCGACAGATGAGGTTACTTAACCGAAGAGTACTGCATGTAAAGGAAGGGAAGGCTATGGAGATCGTTAATGCCATTAACGCAGCATGGCAGGAACGGCAGGAACGGTTTAAAATTCTTATGGAAAAAACAGGGGCGGAAAGCGGGTTTGGTAAAGGTAAACCTGAGATATTACTGTACCAGGCGGAAGGTGATCTTCCGGAAGAGATAGACGGGGTTCCGTTTCATAAGGTATTGCGTAAGAAAAAAATGCTGTCAGGTGAAATGAGGGGGAAAAAATGCTTTGTTCCGCATCATAAAACTTCTGCCGGCAAAGCGCTAAGGGTTGAGATCGATGCACTTGACTTTAAAGTTAACGAAAGAGCGGTACCTATGTTCCGGGAAGGAGATCCGATCTATCTTGCGGTGGAGGAAGCTACATCTCCAGGTGTGCCGGTTTATTATCCGCAGGTATGGAACGAGAAAGACATATGGTTCGTAAGTGTGCATAGAAAATGTAATGCTTTACCGGTAGAAGGGCTTATTCCGCTCTCTCTGTCGGAATATTATAAGATGATTGGCGAATAAATCTTAAAAAACATTGACATACCGCATTTTTTTAGTATTATCACAGAGGTATTGTTTAGTTTTTCGGTATGGAGGATAGTATGAGAATGAAGAGTAAAGTACGGAGGTATGAGGGTAAACGTTGGAGAGAAGATGACAGGCTCTTACTGGTGGGAGATTCTTATGGGAACAGGTGAGATAGGCCTTGCAGTGCCCGCATTGCGGCGTACTGAGGCGGCTATACGTGCTAAGGCTACTGCGTTTAGACAGGCTGGTGCTATATCTAAGGATTTACGTTTTAAAAGAAGACCGATTAGAGGTGCGAAGAAAAAACGTTGTAGGTTATGGACTAAAAAAGATAAAGATCAGCTTATAGCTATGTTGTCGCCAGACGTTACAATAGACAGAGCATTAACTGTCACTAAGCGTTCATATACTGCGATATGCCAAAGGCTTACAACACTTAGAAAGAGCGGGGAAATATCTCAGGATGCTAAATTTAAGAGAAGACTGCAAATCAGTAATGCTAAAAAACGGAGGGAATAATGAAAAAGAAGAATTCGCATTATCAGAGGTGGAGTAGGAGAGATGATACGATTCTGATAGCTGGGTTGGTAGTCGGTACTCCGAGAGCTGTTTTGGCAAAGCAGTTGGGAAGATCAATGATTGCTATAAGATTCAGAAAGTGGAATTATAGGATGGTGTTGGCTAAACTGGAGTGCAGAGATGTTAATGTACAGTGGGAACTTGAGAATGATCAGGTTATGATGCGTATGCTTGGTAGGGGAGCAACAAAAGGGGAGGTTGCTAACAAGTTAAACTGCACCTGTTCTGCGGTTTCGTACAGGATCACTAAGTTGAAGAGCGGGGGAAAGTTACCCGATGATTTGGAGATAATTAAGGCGGATAGGAGGAAGTGGACGAAGGAGGAGGACAGGAAGGTGGCTAAGCTGTTGCGTAAGCAGTCTGCATTAAAAAAACTGTCTAAGGAGTTTGGTAGGACTACTGCGAATTTGAAGCATAGGTACTATGTATTAACGGGTGAGCGTATGGGGAAGTGTCAAACATTGATTGAAGAGTACGCACAGCAGATTATAGATTATCTTTATCCGGAGGGGGCTGTTAAAGATAAAGCTCTAGCAGTGCAGCAACCGGTAAAAGAATTTCATGCCGTTAGTATTGATGGTGTGCCTATACCTAAATTCGGGGGATCCGTAGAGCATGACCCGGAATTTATCGGGATCGAAGAACCGGCAGGGGAAGAACTGGATGCCGAGTTTAGTGAGTCTCTCCGGCTGTCCAATAACACTACTTTTACATGTAAACTTCGTGGTCATATATCCCTTGAAGAGGCGGTTCAGATCATAGCTACACCTGTTGTAATAGCTGCGTTAAGTGAGGATAAGCTTAGCATGGTTCTGCTTACTACGGTACGCGATATGAACTCTATCGTCTGCAGTAACAATGAATATTATCTGGTAGGTGAAAAAGGTAAAGCACTTCTCAGTAACTGTTTTTTTTCACCGGTCGATGCGGCGTTTAAAATGTCCGTACCAGCAAAGAAGGAGGAAATTTAATGTATTACAAACCGAAACATTTTAAAGTGGGGGAACTTGTGCATCCTAAGATATTTAAGCGATGGGGGGAGCAGGCGCTCATGTTTCTGGATCCCGGAATGCTGATAGCATTGGACGGGTTAAGAGATATGTTCGGGTCTACAACATGTAACAACTGGTTATGGGGCGGATCGAGAGTTGATTCAGGTCTGAGGCTGTTTAATTCGGGTACCGGAGCGTCTTTTTCAGCGCATAAGTTCGGTAAGGCGTTCGATCTTGTGTTCAAGTCTGTTACTGCTGCTCAGGTGAGAAGTTACCTCAAGATTAACTTTGACTGTCACGAGTACCGGGCGATAACACGGATTGAAAAATCTATGGAGGGCAAACCTATAAGCTGGCTGCATATCGATAGTTTTAATGTCAAGCCGGATCCTGAAACAAGAATAGTATTTATGAAGGTATAGGAGAGAATTATGAGAATGAATATGAAAGCATACAGTAAAATGCGTAAAAATCCTATAGGGTACGCTGCAGATAGGCTGATAGGATTATCGGGGAGATATACGGATCTCGTACGTGTGGCTATGGGAAGTTATCCGGATAAGGGGTTGCATAAGAACATTGTAAAGTGCAGCAGAAAGATTAACTTTTGGCGCGATAGGTTTGAAAAGCTGTACAAAGAAAAGATTTATGAAAAGTATGGTATACCGGATAAAAAACTTGACAGATCAGGTATACGGAGATAATATGGCGGGTATTTGTTCTGTGATAGTGTGGGAGGGGTTTGTACCCCTGGTGTGACATGAAACAGGATGCGGAATAAAGGGTGCCGGGCGCAGTGCTGCTTACCCTGCGGTAGTCCGGTACTCTCCGTATCCGCTTTAATGGAGAAAAGTATGTCGGAATGGTCAGTATGTGCAATAGCGTTGGCGTTGTGGGTCCCGCTTATAGTAAAGTTCGGAAGATGGTGCAGATTTTACAAAGATAATCGTCGTAGAAAGGCTAATATATTAGAAAGTATGGCAGAGATAAGAAAGCGTATTGCTACTACAGAGGAATATAGAGAAAAAGAAGATAGTTTAGATAAACAATATTTTAAACAGAAGGCGGCGGAGGTACTTCCGGAAGACAATGTAAAACCGGAGTCGCCGGGCGCTATATGGGGTACTATACCATTCGTTGAAAAGACTACTGATGAAAGTAATGTAAGACCTAGATCCTATACAATTAATTTTATGAATACTATTACTAAACAGTACGCTCAGAATGAGCTTAAGTTGAAGGCAGTACCGTTTATTAAAAAAGTATTATCACCGACATTCGGTGCGGCAGGGGAGTTTAAGGGGATCTCTATCAGTTGGTGCTTAAGAGATGCGTTTGCAGTGCATGTCGAGATATATGAAGGGGAGTATGTGCAGGTTAAAGCGTTTGGTCGGCCGCCATTATTTGGACATATGATAAGAAAATGGGTACCTGGGATGATAGAGGAGTCGGGGGTACATTTTGCGTGTGATGAGAGTATCAGTGTATTGGAGGTGGTTGTTCAGTTGACTGACGGTGTACCTCGTTTTGTGAAAGGATTGTTAAGGATCATGCGGACGCTCGAGCTTCGGGAGGAACGGTTAGAAAATAGGAAACTTAAGGGAGGCGCAGTACCTGTAAAATCTGTGCTTGACGATGCAGTAGACGAGGAGAGTCTTAACGAGGTTTATAATAAGATCGTTGCAGGTTTAGGGGGTAGGCATGAGTGATGCAAAAAATTCCGGCAGCAAAAAAGCGTATGTGGTTCCGATAATAATGGACGGTATTAGAATCGGTAAGAAGAAAAGAGTTATGCTGAAGGATGCAGGATCAGGTATGGTGGGAGCTATGCCGGTGTTTTCAGATATGATGGCTGCCAGTAGATTTTCTATGTCATGTGGTAGACCTGTTGAAAGTATAATGGAGTTTGCTCTCGATCGTGTTCCGGGTAAGATAGATGCATTGACGGCAGGACTCAAAGAACCCCCCCATAAAGATGAGGCGTAATGAAGCATATTCCTATTATAGCCGTAGATTTTGACGGCACATTGTTTAAAGATGCATGGCCTGATGTAGGGGATCCTATAATGGAGAACATTGAGGGGATCAAACTGCTGGTGCATATGGGGTGTAAAATAATACTGTGGACATGCAGAGTAAAAGATAAACTGGAGGATGCGTTATTGGCGGCATCGGCTCACGGGTTGGAATTCGATGCTGTAAACGAGAATCTTCCAGAGGTAATAGAGGAGTATGGTTTCGATTCCCGTAAAATTACCGCTACAGTATATTTTGATAACAAAGCATCGTTTGATATTGCAGGTATTATAGGTAAGGCGGCATCGGGGGAGTTATGAAAATATGTAGAGGTTTGGAGCTTAAAGATACGGCGGGTAATGGATATATCAATGTTTCAGTAAAAGCTCTTCAGCGTATGTACAGGTTTAACCGTAACGATAAATTTGTGGGTAAGGTTGAAGTAGTGTTACACAGAACAATGCCTTATATAATAGGGATCCATCTTCCTGTAAAAGATGCGGCTTATTCCGGGTATGCATGGGAGGAAATGCTCTCATATGATAGTATGCCTATATTTGGTGGGAGACCCGCTCTGTCTAAAAAGGGTATAAAGCTTATAGTTGATACGGCATTCGGTAATATTGGGGATGGCATGTCCGAAGGGGAGTTAATTGCTATGGCGGCTGCTATGCAGGTAGGGTATAAGGCTGAATCGGAGAAGGGTACTCCCTATAGTGATTATCTGTTAAACAAGGGCGGAGTACCCTGGTGTGCTATTCTATATCATTGGTGTCGTAAGGTTGCGGCTGCAATGAAAGGACACGAAGTTACGTTCTACAGGGAGTATTCAAAAGCGCTGTTTACATGGGAGAAGGCTCCGTATAAGTTCGAAGATCCTTCCAAAACGGAACCTGGTGATGCTTTAATATGGAGCAATGTTGAGGAGAAGGGGGCAGGGCACCTTGCAATATGTCTGGAGAACGATCGTAAGAGAAGGATGCTTCTGTTCGTTGAAGGGAATTATGCGGAAGGTATCGATACCCAGGCAAGATCGTATTCCAGGCTTACTTCAAGTGTTTATAGATTTGAAGGAGTATGCAGGTACCATAGTTCAGATGTCGGTGTGGATAAGAAATTATTTAAAGGTCCCGGATTTGGTACACCCGGGCGTAAAAACAGAAAGGAGAGGAATTATGAGAAAGATTAAAAATATCGTAGCGGTTGCGTTTGTAATAGGTCTGATATTCTGTACCGGTGCGGGTAGTTCTTTTATGCAGCCCATAGCAGGTTACTGTTACAATACCCATTCGGAGATTAGAGGTAACGTAAGAATCTGTTATTACAATTGCGGCGGAGCTGAAATGTATATTACGATTGATATGTTTTCTACATGTCCGTTTACAATTAATATATGAAAATGTCCAAAACAAAAGTCGTTAATATAACACATAAAAAATTATACGATGTTTTTATCGGCAGACCTTCTGAATGGGGCAATCCGTTTTCGGTTGGAAAAGATGGTACACGGGAAGAGGTAATTGCAAAGCATTTACAGTTTCTTAAAGATAAAATAAAGAAAGATTCTGCGTTCTTTGAGCGTATGAAAGCGGAGTTGAAAGGTAAGGTTCTCGGTTGCTACTGTAAGCCGAAACTATGTCATGGTGATAATTATGTTAGTATTCTTGAAGATAAATAATTTTAAAATAATTTCGGTATACCGCATTTTTTTCTTGACTTTGGGGGTTAATGGCTATAAGCTTAACATAGTTTTTTAATAATACGGGGGGGAATGATGGCGAAGAAGAATGCAGATACAAAATATGATTTAGGTAAATTGGACTGGTCGTTAATGGATCTTAGTTTTATAAATGAGGTTAATGAATATAAAGAATTACTGGATAAAAATCTGATCGTTCCTGGAGAGGATAAAATGAATGATGAGAAGTCTGAGGAGTTTAATGATATAAAAAAATATCTTTATATGTTGCTTGATTTGCATATGTATGCTATGGCCTGTGCGGTTGTAATGCAGATGCACAATGTCTGCTGGGAGGATATAGTTCTGATTTATACTCGGGGAATAGATAAGTACGGAAGGTTTGACTGGCAGAGCGTACGCCCCGTTGATAAGTATATTGCTGCGGCATTGCGGCATATTAAAGTCGGTATTAATAAGGAGGATTTCGGTGTGAGTCACTGGGCGCATTTTTGCTGGAATATGCTGGCGCTGAGATGCTTTGAGAAGGAGGGTTTAGTAATATCTTTTTCTAAACCTGTTAAGGAAGTAACCGGGAGGTAGAATGTTTGTAGATAATTTAGTGATTACGCTATGTATTACGGCTGTAATTTTCTGTGGTATCGGTTTTGTTAGATCGGTGGTAGAGTATATAACTATTGCAATAGAGGATCATATCTATGCTACGATTAATATGGCAGTGACTAAATCAGCGTCAGGGGTTACGGCGGAGGAAGTTCTTGCGACGATATTGGAGAAGAGATTGCTTGACAAGGCTACTAAGGAGCGTATATTGACAGCAATGACGGTTTATAGCGATGCCAGACTGGCAGAGGTACGGGATAGTATGAATAAGGAGACATTGCAATGATAGATGTAAGAAATTTGAAAATGCTCAGACATAAGATTCTGGTGCAGCGCCTGGGCGGTCACAAAGCTAAACACGGGATAATTATTTCTAATAGGGACCGCAGAGTACGGGAGGAAGGAATAATTCTTAAAGTCGGAGATGATACTTCCAAAAATCCTACCCCTGTTGTGATAGGGGATGTTATCTGTTTTAAGAAATTTACGGGTAAAGCTATAGCAATAGATATTATGCCGGATGGCAGATCGGTAGATGTAGAGACTTTTTTGGTAATGGATTTTGAAGATGTGATAGCTGTGTATAATGAGCCCCCGGAACTCAATCTTGATGATGATAGAGGCGGTAAAATTATCTGATAAGTTCGGTATTCCATATAAAACTTGACATACAATTTACATTTCTGTAAGATAAAGGTAAGGGTAGCGGCTATGTTTCATGTCATTTGAGAGCTTGTTATTATTTATTGTGTAAAAAGAGGCTGTTATGACATTTAAAGAAGTTGTTGAAAAATCAATGATCAATATTTATGAGGTTCTTACCGGTAAAGGGGTAGGTAAACTCAGCAGGACTGAAGAGGAAAAGATTTGCACAGCTCCGTTTGATGCTGTAATAGATCTTATGGAGAAAGCAGAGGACGGGGAGGCTGTGCGTACACCGCTTGGATCATTTAAAAAATATCACAGAGGATCGTATTTTATGTATAATCCTCATAAGGAGAAGGATATAAAAGTACCTGAGAAAACTAAGGTAAAGTTTACTATTTCAAAGAAATTCGGTTCATTTATCAAATAAATATCATCTGTAAAATATTTTCTGTATAATAAATTGCTTAAGTTTTTTAGTATTAAAATATGTATAGGCGTAGGAGGAAAACAGTATGTTAGGCAGACACGAAATTATTGAGGCAAAGTTAATGGATCACATGGCGGGGGAATACGATAAAATGATGTGTAAAATATCCGCTGTTGCGGATCCTTTTTCTAGAGCTAATGAACGGTATAAGGCATGGGAAGGCCGGGATGATCCGCAGGGTGTTGCTGGTATGGATCTGAACGATCTTGTAAGAATGCGTAAAGGTTTACAGAAAGGTACCAATGAGTATAACGAGATTCAGAATGCTATAAATGAAGCGTATGGAGTTAGTAAGAGACATCCGAGAGTTGGTGTACCAGTAGGTGTTGCAGCACCGACGAATCTGCAGCGTCCGCCTGAAGTTTCTGATACCAGGTATGCGCTTAATACTCCTGAACCGGCTCAGGATAGTACACAGGTACCGTACAGACCTGAAGAGTTACTTACTGCTGTCACACAACCTGTATCTGATATGAGGGATCAGGACTGGGATGCTATGGTTGATGCCGCCGTTGATAAGTCATGGCTTCCGCAGGAGGAGTTGCAGATGGTGCAGGAAGATACAGTTGATGCGGATTGGAATAATATAATGGATGATCAGTTTGATTATATGTCTCCAGGTATATCGGATAAGAGAAATCTTATGGCTAAAAATAATGCATTGGATCTGACTCGTAAACACGCAGAAATAGACGACAGTTTGTTCGAACTGGATACTGATGTAGGAGCTAATGATAAATTTGAAATAGATGATAGTGATAATGCTGCGGATCCGGATGCTATAGATGATTCTATGTTTCAGCTTAATGACAGGGATCCTATGCAGAATGATCTTTCGGTATACGAAAGACTTGAACAGGCTATGGATGAGGCCGGTATGGAGTCAGAGGGCAGAGATAATTTAAGAGGACTTCTCGGTGGGATACGCGGGGGTTCAGTTCCTGAGACCCAAATGACTGAAGAAGAATATAATATGATAAATAATGTACTTTCTAGCGGATCACAGGATTTCGTTGAGGATGAGGCTTCATATGATCTCGGGGATGAATCGTCTGTTCCTATGCCGAGAATGATATCTCCTGTTAAGGAAGAAGCTGTAAGGGAGCAGGTACCTGAATCGGTTGTAAAACCTGTTGGTGGAATTGATGAAAATACATCGGATGCTGAGTGGGATAAGATATTGGCAGAGCAGTTCCCTCAGATAGGAGGCGGTAGTTATGATGGTATGTATGCGGAAGATGATGCAACGATGAATTTTGAGGATCTGGATGCTACGCAGAAGACTCCTGAACAGGGGATGACAGAAGAGGAATTTGCAGAATATATAAAAAGTCTCAGTGCTGGAAAATAGGAATGACAAAGAGAAACGAAAGTGCATTCGAATTGATGCAGAAAATTTCTGTAGGATATTTATGGCCTACAGTGTTGGGGATAGGGGGTTTAGCTGCTTTTTTGTCTAGGAAGGGGAAGGATAAGTTTAAAGAGGAAAGCTCGGCTATGACATCTTTTGCGTTACGGGCAAAGCAGCTTAAGGATGCAGCAGATCTTATACCATAGGAGTACACAATGCCTAATAATGTTATTAAATCGATGGTGGCTAAAGGTAAAGGAACAGAATTGGATCTCGAACATAAATGGGAACGGGCGGTAGCTATAGCTGATGAAGCTGGGAAGTCTGAAAATTATGCTTATATTATGGGTATATTTAAAAATATGACCGGTGGAAAAAAATCTAAAAAAAGTGCTTTGGAAATACTCAGCAATATGTACGGCAGAACAGGTCCTACTGCCTGGGAGTTATTGAAATGTGCCGAACTGGCGTCCACTGATCAGCCGAAAACTGTAGGGGTTAACGAGAGTTCTTCGCAGAATACTTCTGTAGATCTAGCAAGTAAACCGGCGTCTACAGTTGCCGGTGTTAATGTGGCACAATCAGGTAGTTTAATTAATGAAAGTGTTAACGAAGGGACGGGAGAAGGAATGAATACTTTACCAGTCAGAACTCCTGGATTAGGACTTGATAATGTCTCCAATGCGGATGGTATAGGTGTGTATGATTCTAAGCTTGCTCAGAACACCCCGTTTGTGATCTGAAACTCGTTACCTAAAAATTTTTAATTTTTTTTCATTTTTTTCTTGATTTTTGCGATATACCGTGGTAAATTGACAGAGCGTTTTTATTTAACGGCAGCAAAGGAGGTGGGTATGTGTAGCTCGAGACAGGTTCTAACTCGATCAAAGTCAATAAAATTAAAAGCATCATTCAGTAAAGAGTTGGATGACGCTATCGAAAGATTTTTACAGCAGTCTGTATTTGCGGGTAATGAAATTAAGGATATTATGCTTACGAATGTTACACCCGGTAATGAGCTTCCTACAATAATTATAACGGTTGTATATTATGTTGAATTTGAGGAAGCGGAACCGGAATTCGTTGCACCAGAGGTTGAGGAAGCGGAGGTTTCAGATGAGTGAGCTGAGTAAGATAACTAAAACGATAAGAGATGCGGTTCTTCCGGTTAAAAATATGGGTGGGATAAGTATTATGAGTGTTACCGGGCTGTCGAAGCTGCCCCAGGAGGAGTGGGATAGCAGAGTAAGGGGTGCTGACCGGTACTTACCGTTGTGGCCGAAGGCTGGTATGCGTAACCAGTTGGCTAAACAGGGGTATTGCATAGGTTTTGTATCACCTACTGCTCCGATAAATCCTATGAGCGATAATGATCATGTCGATGATCCTAAGTTAGCAGATCCGTATGTGCTTATGGGATCGTATTACTGGTTTAAAATGGTTAATATTGTGCCAATAGTAGCTAAAGACGAGATCAATGCTTATGCGTATAATTTAATGTGTAAGGCGGTATCGTACAGCATAGATAAGGCGGGTGACAGCGGGGCGGTTACAGTAGGTAATACGGTTAGGGCGGAATGCAGGGAGCTTGCTGTGGAAAGACTGATGAATAAAGCTCCTGTAGCAGTGTCGTTTCATGATGTCGTTGTGGACCTTGCTAACGAGATAATACTCTGTGATACTTCCTCTCCTGTAATTTTAGATCGTATTAAGGAAACTTTTTTCCATATTATATCAGGTAGATTCTGCGCTGGTTCATCCGGGATAATTGACACTGTAAATGAAAATATTGAACATAAAAGTTTAGAAGTACTACCTTCACTCATACTCGAGAGAGGTATGTTTCCTGATCTTGAAGGAAAAACAATAGGTGTTGAATCTTATGAAAAGGTGTTTAAAAAGATTTTTAAAAAACAGGATATTTCGGAGATTAACAGTATACTCGAAGTATTAAAGGATGAAAAGGGTGATGGATTGGCAGATCATATGGCGGAGGAGGATAGTGACGGATTTACGAATATAGCTGCAGGGCTTGTACTCAGCACTGTACTGGAACCTTTTGTAGAGGAGATAGTTGAGTGGGGTAGAGAATATGCTAAAAAAGAAAAGGGTGAGTCAGGGGTGAGAGCAGGAGCAATTTGTGATGCTATCAGTGTTTTGTCAGATCATATGGCGGATGCCGATGTTATACCTGCTGTAGTAAGAATAGGGCTTAAGGAGACTGGAGGAACGTCACTCACATATACATTTGAAAATAAAGATATACCTTTGTCTATAATTACTGAGAGTTATACTACCATTTGTCGTATACTTGCTGGAATAAATACGTTGGCGAGACCCAGTACGAAAGATGATATTCCGGGTGCTACACGGTTAGCTTCAGTTGTTTTTACGGTAACGCTAGGAGAATATGATGTTAAGCTATCTCTTACTAAGAAAGGGTTTAAATTGGTATCTATATATCCGGGATCTAAATACACAGGCCTAGTGCCGATGGAGATAGGGGTAAATTTTATTGACATTACCGAACGCATAGAAAATACAGTGGATGTGTACAGTCTGCTGGAGCAGCATCTGCCGTGCCTCAGTGTGTACAGCAGTATATATTCATATTTAGTCGGTGTACTGCATGATATGAGTAATAAACATGCCGTACAGAAGGATTGAGTATGCCAAAAGATGCAGTTGGAAATTCAGCTAGAACTAGACTGGAGCAGGAGAGAAGAACTGTAGAGAGGAAATTGATGGCTATTAGTGTGTCAAGGGATGAATTGATGCAGGAAAAGAAGGAACTTGAGAGGAGAAACAGGAAGTTAGAGACTCTTATTGATGCGTATTTTTTTGTCAGGGGTGATATTAAGATTACTGAACACGCAATGTTACGGTACCTTGAAAGGGTTAAGGGTCTGGATGTGGAAGCACTGGTGGATCTGATACTCGATGTTCCCGGTATTGCGGGCACAGTAAGAACTGTAGGTACTGGGATTATACCATTGGAATCAGGGGTGTATGCAAGGGTGATAAAGGGACATATTGTTACTATATTAACTAAAAAGGAAAAGGAGATTAAAGATGGAAAGGGCTACACGTTGGGCAGATGAATTGAAGGACACAGAAAAGAAACTTAGAGGATTAAAGGAGTATGATCGGCATAGCGAAGAGGTTATAGCGGAAGCGTTGGTATTGGTAACAGAAGTAGATCAGAAAGATCTTACAAAGGTGCTTAAGCAGTTTGATAGTGTGATTATGACGCAGATCAAAGGTATTATTGAGGGGTATCTCAATGATCCTGATGGTAAAATTCCTAAGAATAGGCGTAAAAAACTCGAAGATGTAGGGTTTAGAAATGCTGTTGCCAGAACAATGTGCGGTAATATAATAAATAAATTGTGGGATGGACAGTCGGCAGTAGATGAAACTGTATCAACAATTTTGTCAAAATTGTGTCTGGAAATTATGAGTAAGGAAGGGTTTGTACCTACAATACCGGTAGAGTCGGAGGGTAAACTCTCCTCTGTGGATAAGCCTATTCAGGATGCTATAAGAAAAGAAATTCCGGTGCAAAGTACTGTGGAGGAGATGACTGAACAGGCTGAAAAAGCTGATGCCGAACTGAAAGCTAAGGAAGATGCTGACTTGAAAGCGAAAGCTGATGCCGAACTGAAAGTTAAGGAAGATGCCGACTTGAAAGCGAAAGCTGATGCCGAACTGAAAGCTAAGGAAGATGCTGATCTGAAAGCGAAAGCTGATGC
>Ga0075125_10000250_pt1 | contig 23262 bp, 47 predicted proteins | sample AntAceMetag02UKN_FD_69810 | JGI IMG/M metagenome (GOLD analysis project Ga0075125, IMG submission 69810) | Saline lake microbial communities from Ace Lake, Antarctica - Antarctic Ace Lake Metagenome 02UKN | ecosystem: Environmental > Aquatic > Non-marine Saline and Alkaline > Saline | place... | reverse complement strand
TATTCAACGATTTGATTGGGTTAGTTTAAGCAAAGGTTATGGAACTCCAGTAGGACAAGAAATAGACCCTGACTTTAATCACTGGTTAGGTGATCCTGTTTTTTTAAATAATATTAATGCTACTAATATTAATTTTACGACGACAGGGAATGTAACTGCATCTTATTTTATAGGGGATGGTTCTCAATTAACAGGAATAGAAGAACCTCTTTGGTCTGGGAATTTAACAAATGTAGCATTTACAAATACAAAAGAAACATTCGCAGAAAATATAACGTTTAGTAAAAATATAACTGTAACGAATTGTATAATTTTCTCAAGCGGGGGACAGATTTGTAGCAATTAAAAATGAATAAAACAAAAATATTTATTGGAATTATGGGGGTGGGTTGTTTAGTTATAATAGCATTTGGGATATTCTTTTTTGCAGGTTCTTCAAATGTTTATGCAAAAGATATTGTAACTATTGGTAATGATAATCTAAAATTTTATGATTCAGCTTTACAAGAAGTTACTATAAAAGATTCAGATAATAAAAGTTTAGTTAATATAAAATTACTTACTCCGTTAGATAATCATGTTGGAATAGGTTATCAAAAAGTTGCTGAATATGAAATTAGTTCAATTGAGAATTTGAAATTATTAGTTTCTAAAATGGAATTTTATGATAAATCTAAATCAATGAATGAAATAACTAGAACTATTGATTATAAAATAAAAGTCATAAAACAAGTTGTAGTAAATGATTATAAGAGTAGTTGCAAAAGTGGTATTTATGAAAATTGTACAAAAACATTAATAGGAAGTCATTTTGAAAATAAAACTACTTGGATTAATTTAGATAAGGTTGATTTCATAAGAGATGAAAAAATCATTGTAGGACTTTATACAGATGTTCAAAAAGGAGATAAAATAGAATGGATTCCAACATTTCATATAAATGATAAAACAAAAGTTAGGATTGAAGAATTGGCAAGTTGGACAGAGAGTTTAAACACAGGACTTATAAATTATTTAGCTTTTGAAGAAACTACTGGAACTGTTGTTGTTGATAGCACAAATAATCAAAATGGAACTAATGTTGGTTTAGATATTAATCAAAATGGGAAAATTGGAAAAGGTTATTCTATAGCAGCTATAGAAGGAAAATATATAACTTTAACTGGGATAACAAGCACAACTCAAAATTATACATATTCTATTTGGATGAATGTAACTAACACGGTTGGTGCATTTAGATTTTTATTAGATTTTCAGACAGGGAGATTATCTGCAATGATTCAAGGAAGTGATGGAAAGATGGGAATTTATGATGGTGGTTTTAGTAGTAGTGGAACAGCTGTAACATTAAATAGTTGGGTTCATTATCTTTGGACTATTGATGGTTCAAGAGGAAAAGCTAATTTATATATTAATGGAGTTAAACAAACTGAAATGACTTGTGCCGCAAGAAATTTAGGTGGTGCTGTTCGGTTTGCTGCAATCCATGATTCTACGGCTCAAGAATGGGCCGGTTCTGTTGATGAAGCTGGTTTATGGGAAAGAGTTTTAGCAGATAGTGAAATTGCTCAACTTTATAATGATGGTGCTGGAATGACTTACACAACGGATTTTAAAGTTGATTGTATATTTTCAGGATTTGTAAAAGACGAAGGTGGAACTGCATTAGCTGGTGCAAATGTTACAATTTGGAATCAATATGATACTTCAGAAGTTTATTCAAATACTACGAATGCCGAAGGGAGTTGGAAATATAGTTTAACAAATTCAACTAATACTTATATGGTTGGTGCTTATTATAATGATACTTTAATCGGGCAACTAAAACCTTACATAAGTGGAACATGCTAAAAAGATATTTCTTAATTTTAATAGGAATTGGAATGTTAAGTTTAGGTGGTTCTTATACTGCACCGACTTATGATGACATTAACTTTTCACTTTGTTCAAGATATACAGCACCAACTTATAATAATATTAATTTTAGTTTAGCATTAAGTGATGCATGTGAAGAAGCACCAATAGATACTTGTAGTTGTGCTGGGTTGAATGAAGATTGGGAAGTTGATATGTCAGACTATTGTATAATAACAGATGATTGTGATTTAGGAACTGGGACATTAAGTTTTACGGGAGTTGGTAATTTTACTTGTGATTCAAAAATAGAAACAACAAATATGGGAAATATTAGTGCATCAATGAATATATATATAAATGATGAATGCAGGATAATAATAGAATAATGGAGGTTAGAAAAAATGGTAACAAGAGGAAATGCAGGACGAGGAGATAGAGGAGCTTGCGGCGGAGAGCGTCGTCGAGATGGCTCAGGTGGAGGACGTGGAAATACAAGAACTCCAAGACAACCTGAAAGAAGGAAAGATAAATAGTTGTAATTTTAAAGTGAACACAAAGAATTTATAAAGTTTCTATTATTAGTTCTTATTACCTCTTTGGATTAATTTACTGATGGTGACCTTTAGGTTTTTATGGTAGCCCATAACTACCATAAAACTTTTTGGTAGAAGAATAAAATGGGAAAAGAAAACGAATTGAGATTAAAACAGAAAGCGAGTTTCTACTTTAGAGAAAAACTAATTTGTCATATTATTAAAGAACCTAAAGGATTTGTTAATGGTTGGTTTAGATCTGATTTGATTAATAAGATGTATTATCTTTTTGAAGATCAACGGTGGCCGGGGGAGGAAAGGAAATTATTTCTATGTGATATTTTTGATATTGGAGATTACAGGGAGGAGGAGAAACCATGAGTAAAGAATTTGACTTTGAAAAGTGGTTGTTAAATCTCCCGACGGAAGAAGAGTTCGACTTTGCGATTTACAAGTTGGAGTTGGAACGAAAGAAGAGGTGTGGGTTATGAATTATAAATCTGAAGAAAAATTCTTAGACATTGTTGAAAACTGTTTAAAGAATAATCTTTGCCAGACTTGGAGAGAAGTTATCCCTGATGAATGTATAAATTGGGAAAAACCTTATCGTGTAGACTTGATATTTTATAGAGATGATTTAGGATTTGTAGGAGTTGAAGGAAAGAATATTAATACTCTCGGAAGTGGGGGGATAATTGCTGGGGCTGTGGACCAAATTGAAAGAAAATATAAATGTAAAACATATTTTGGGGGCAAGATAATTGATAAGTGGGCTGTCGCAACACCTATAGAAACTGGGTGTTTATTAGAAGAAGGAAAAGAGGTGGCACAAAGAACCATCGTAACATTCATAAGAGGATTTCTAAAGAAGAGATATGATATAGATTTATTAGAATATAATGAGGGAAGTAAATGGATGACTCCCCGAGTTACTGTTGGAGCTATGACTAAAGATTTAATCAAGGTGGGGGGGGAAAATATTTATGGAAAATAATATCCCTCAACAATTAAAGAAGTGTAGGTTCAATAGGGTTCTGCCAAAACAAAAGAAGGCCTTTGAAGTTGGTTGGCAAAATAATCCCTACACTTATGAACAGATAAAAGAATTTACTGGGGAAAACTACGGGGTGATGTGTGGTGAAGATGTGAGAGTTCTCGACGACGATACAACTGATGGAAGATTAATTAAACTGTTCTTAGAAAAGTTTGGAGAAACATTTAGAGTTCGTGACCATTTGTATTTCAAATTTGAGAACGGACACGCAGACAAGATAATTCTATTTAACGATGGAGAACATCTCGGAGAAATCCAGGGAGAGGGAACTTATGTCGTCGGTCCTGGGAGTATTCATCCAAGTGGAGATATTTATGATGTAAAGAATGACTTACCAATTAAAACAATATTTTATGAGGAGTTTATGGAAGTGTTTGGAAGATTCATCAATCAAACTTCTAAAGTAAATATTACTCAAGTAGAATTAACGGAAGAAGATGAAAAGATTATCACAGAGATTAAAGATAAATGGAAAGATGGTGACAGGCAAAACTTAACAATGTCCCTCGCGGGTTATCTTAGAAAACAGAAACGATTAGGTGCAGATAGGACTGCAAATATTGTTCAAAAGATTTGTGAGGAGATGGGAGATAAGGATATTCATGAAAGGTTGGAAGCTGTTAAACAAACTTACATGAAGGATGAGAACCAAGTGAAGGGGGTTACTGGACTTCTTGAGAGAGATATAACCCCTCCAGATTTTGATAAGGTGGCTTTTGAAGTTAAAGGATTAGTCATAGGAAGAAGGGAAGATGAGGCAAGTGAACTCATATCAAAAGAAATACTCACAAGCAATTTTATCTATACTACTCGGGATGATATAAAATCTGAAATATGGTTTTATCAAGAAGGAATTTATGTGCCGAATGGAAAGATGAAGATTAAGGAAATATCAAGAAGGATTTATCAAGAAGCTTACACTCCTCAAAGAGTTAATAAGGTAATCGCAAAGGTTGAGGCGGACACAATGATTGAGCATGATGATTTCTTCAAGAATGAATCTGTCGAAGACATTCCTGTTCAAAACGGGATACTAAATATCTTCACAAGAACCCTTCAACCATTTACTCCTGAAAGAATATTCTTTAACAAACTTCCAATAACTTATGACACTGAAGCAACCTGTCCGAATATAAAACAATTCTTTAAGGATGTTTTAAAGAACGACGACGACGCCAAGGTTATGTTTGAGTTAATAGGATTTTGTTTGATGAAAGATTATAAGTTTGAGAAAGCGGTTATGTTCCTTGGTAATGGGAGGAATGGAAAAGGGAAAACGTTAAGTTTGATGAAATACTTTTTAGGTGGAGAGAATTGTTGTTCTGTTCCGTTATCCCAAATCCATGCGGCTTCAACTTCTGTTTGCGAATTGTATGGGCGACTAGCAAACCTTGCTGGAGATTTAAGCAATCTTGATTTGAAAGATACTGGAATGTTCAAACAAGTTACTGGGAGAGATTTGATTACTGCTAAGAGAAAATACTTGAGGGATTTATTCTTCACTAACTATGCGAAGATTATCTTTGCTTGTAATGAACTCCCAAAGGTTTATGATTTATCTGAGGGATTTTGGAGTAGGTGGTTATTGTTCGAGTTCCCTTACAAATTTATTCGGAAACAATTTTATGATGAATTATCTGAGGAAGGAAAGAAAACTGCGAAGATTATGGATGAAGAAATAATTGATAAGATTACAACTGAAAGAGAACTGAATGGATTGTTGAATGAGGCACTTAATGCTTTAGATAGAATTGTTAAGAATGGGGGGTTTAGTTCTTCCCAAGGGACTGATGAAGTTAAGAATATGTGGATTAGGAAATCGGATAGTTTCTCAGCATTTTGTATTGATTTAGTTGAAGAAAATTATAATGGGAAAGTAACGAAGAAGGATTTACGTAAAACGTATAATTATTATTGTAAACGACATGAGCTTCCTGGTTGTTCGGACAAGGCAATTAAGGCAACATTGGAAGATAGATTTGGTGCTGTGGAACATCAACCAATCGGTGGGGACAGAATTTGGGAAGGAATTAAACTAAATGCTGTCTTAGAAAGATGAATAATTTAAGTAAAACAGGGAAAACACCTTTTTCAGCAAAACCCTGTAATTTTCATTTTCCTATGGTTTAGGAGAAACCATGTTTTCCCTGTTTTACTTTCAAATCTCAGAGTAAAACCAAAAAGTTATTCGGTTTTATTTTTAAAGTTCCACAGGAAATGGAGGTTAAAAAATGGATAAAACAACAAAAAAACAGCAATATTTCGCAAATAAGAAACTTTTAGACGAAATTCGGGATGACATTACGTTAAAACGCTGGAAGATTTTAAGCGAAGCATATCGGCAGGGAAAACAGATTTGGGGCTCAAGAAGATTCACAAAAGTTACATTATCAAATGACATGGATATTCCAATAACCACAGTTGTTAGATGTCTATCTTTAAACAAATGTAATGTCAAGACTTGGAAGTTAATCAAAGCAAAGAAGATCTCTGCTTTCAAGGTTGCACAGATTTGTATGAGTAAAAATATTACCTATCAAGATGAACTTGTTAATATGGTTATCAAAGATAAATTATCAACTTCTCAAATCACTTCTCTAAAAGTTAATAACATTGAAGATATAAACAAAGAACGACAGCGGTTGGCTTGTAAGAATGGTTACTCTAGGAAGAGTTCTGCCTATTCAAATTTTGAGAATTGGATTGAAAGAGGTAGAGTATTTCTCTTAATGAATAAAGATTTCCTTCCAGAGAAGAAACTTCCTGAACTTAAGGAACGTTTAAAAAATCTAAACACTCTAATAAAACGTTATACAAAATGAATAAAATGGCGAAGATGTCACGGTCGAATGTGAAAGCACGACGCTGGATGGAAGCGAACGGATATAAAGATATAACTTTCTTCTCGCACACAAGATTTAGTAAGGACCTACATTTTGAAGGATTAGAGTTTGATGGACTTGCATCTATTGGAGTAACCTTAGTTCTTTTTCAAGTAAAAAGTAATTGTAAAGCAACAAAAAAAACCATAGAGCAATACAAAAACGTTTCAGATAGGTTTGGAATATATTGTGTTTGGTTTAATGCTATTGACCGAGGAGGTTTAGAGGTGAACAATGAACTCCAAAACTTATAAAAGAATATGTCGGAGATGTGGCAAACCATTCCTTCCCACAGGAAAGTATAGTTATATTTGTGGGGATTGTAGAGGGCGTGGTATTCATAAACATGTAGACCGTGTAAAGACTATAAGGAATCCAAAGAAAGTAATTATGAAATGTCCTTATGCTAAGAATGGTTATTACTGCGACCACTATAAGAATGGGTTTGGAAACCATGGGGATAAAATTATTTGTAAGTTCAGAAATAACATTACAGAATGTCCCCTCTTAAAAGAAAGCACATCAAAAGTAGTAGATATGCTATTCTTAGAGAAAAGTGCGTTAGAAGAGCCTCAACCGTCTCCTGAAGTGCATGAGGATGATAGATGATGTTCCTTTTAACAATGCCAATAGAAACATTTATAAAAGTAGTGGTGTTAGTATCTTTATGAAAAAAGAACAAAAAGTAAGAGTGAAGTGTTACCATTGCGGATATGAATGGGACACAGCATCGAAAGCAATCATGGTGACTTGTCCTTCTTGTATTAAGAAAACTGTTAGGGTAGTAGAAAAATTAAACTCAACTAAATCAAAATAGGAGGAAAAATAAAATGGAAGAACCAAAACAAAATGAAGTTATAACTGGTAAGGATGTTGAGAAAGTAGAATCTGCTACCTGGTTAAAAGAAGAATCTGAACAAATTAATGTACATGATGACTATGATGAATTACCTTCTCTTCAATTCGAAGAGAATAAAATTATTACATTTGATGTTGATTTTTCAAAACCCTTTAACAAGTGGTCGGGTAAGCAAGGTAACAAAGATGTTACGAAAGCTATTATCCCAGTAACTGAAAAAGGTGAGAAAAAGAATTTGTGGTTGAATGTTAAGAATCCACTCTATGGAGAATTAATTAAGAAAGGAAATAACAATCAAACAAATTTTAAGATAATGCAAGTTGGTAGTAAAGCTGACACCAAGTATAACATCGTAGAAGAAAATTAATTTATTAAGTTATTTCAAACTCACCGAGCGATAACCTCTGCTCTCATACAAACCCTTTCGGTGGGAAAAGGTAATGCGGAGATGAATTTATACCTCACTCCGCATTTTATAATCATTGAGGACCTTATCACCATTTTGCCCTCAATGATAATGTGGGTAGATTTGCCTCCGCCCACATTTTATAATCATGGAGAAAAACATGAGTAAATTTGAAATAAAGGTATGTGGGGGTGAACAAGAGATATTGGAAGGATGCTTGAATTTAGCTTCATCAGGAAATGACCCAACATTAGTTTTAGCATTTGTCGCTCTAGGATTAGGATGGCACGTAGACCAATTAATCCATTATCAGGATTTAATATGGGAAGCGAAGACGTCCTTTACAGGGAGTGGAAAACGATGAGTAGAAAATATGGAACTCCAGAGAGAAGAATCCCTTTGAGAAGAAAGCCGAAGATGTGTCAATATCCAAAGTGTAAAAAGGAAGCAACTCATACTTTAGGATTAAATGACCCCGATTCAGACCCAAATTATTATTGTGAGAAACATTGTGATATGGCGAGGATAAATACTTTAATGGAAATATGTTCGCATAATACAAGCGAGGAGAATCAATGAATAAAAAAACATTACAAGAAATTAAAGAAGGATTGATTTACGGATTGATTTACGGATTGATTGTTGGATTGATTGTCGGATTGATTGTCGGATTGATTGGCGGATTGATTGTCGGATTGATTGGTGGATTGATTTACGGATTGATTGGCGGATTGATTATCGGATTGATTATCGGATTGATTATCGGATTGATTGGCGGATTGATTGGCGGATTGATTGTCGGATTGATTGGCGGATTGATTTACGGATTGATTTACGGATTGATTTACGGATTGATTGGCGGATTGATGATTACATTTATAACTCAATTAATTGCCTTAATAACTTCAAATCCAGAATTTATAATATTTGATTTCGTTGTTAGTGGAATTTTAATATTGATAATTCAAATTATAGGATGGATTATTGTTCTTAGGAATAAAGACACAATAAATGTCGCAGGAGAAAAACATGAGTAAATGTAAATTTTGTAAAAATCAAGCATTTATATCTGTGAAAAGATTTGGATATAATAAATTTGGAGTTTGTTCAGACTGTTTTAATTGGTTATTATTTGAATTAGATAATTTGGATTCGGAATCGACAGGAGATAAGAATGAGTAGAATATATGATAGAGAATTACAATGTGGATGTTTAATTAGTTCAGATAGCGGAGGTGCTTTAATCCCTTGTATGTCAGATAATTGTAAATATTCTGAATGGATGAAAACAAAAGATTATCAGATTCACTTAAAAGAAATTGAAGAGAAGAACTGATGGATTATTATACTTTTTTGGTAATTATGGGAGGAATGTTATTTGTAATATTCTTAATGTGGTGGTCATATTGCATAGGAAAGTATTTTGAAAGATATTTGCAGAATCTAAAAACTACGGAGAACAAAAAAAATGGAAATAGATAAAACTATAATAGGATTAATTTTTATAATGTTCTACCCTATTCTATTAATAGTAAACGGAACAGCATATGTTATTAATAAAGAAAGTCAGGTGTTCAAATGAAATGTCCATTATGTAATTCTGATAATACAAAATTGTTATATAAAACAAATATTAATAATACAATTTCTCAAATAGATAATCGTGATATCCAAATAAGAGAAGAGATAAGAAAAGTTTGGGGAGGAGACAACTGTAAGTTTATGAAATGTAATAAATGTTCATTTAGTTTTGCATACCCATTCAAAAGTGGAACTAATAAATTATATTCATTAATTTATACTAATAATTATCCAACCGAAAGATGGGAATATGATTTAGCATTAAAAGAAATTATTTCAAAAGATATTTGTTTAGAAATTGGTGCAGGGACGGGAATGTTCTCAAGGAAGTTAGAACATAAATGTAAAAAAGAAAACATTTATTCTGTAGAAATTTCAAACGATAAAAGTAATTATAAAAATATAAATGAAATTCCAAATGATAAGAAATTTTCTGTGGTTTGTATGTTCCAAGTCTTAGAACATTTAGATAATTTTAAAGAAGTTATAAACAAAATAAATATTATAACAACCGATGATGCAAAATTAATAATTTCAGTTCCACATGGAGAGAAGGTAGAGTTTTTTAGAAAAACTATAGGGTTAGGAGATAACCCTCCAATTCATGTATCCCGTTGGAACAAGAAAACAATAAGTAGATTAGAAGGATGGGAAATAAAAGATTATAAGATAAAAGTTTTATCTAAATTAACTTTATTTAAATATTTATTTTATGGGACAAGAACAAGAAAGTATCCCGGAACTCGTAATCCTTTTTTATTAATGAATTGTTTTTTTAATGCTTTAATTAAAATGAAATCTAAAAGGTTGGGAAAAACTCAATATTTTAGTTTAACAAAAAAATAAAATGACAAAACAAAAATGTATAGAATGCGGGAAACTAATTGATTTTGATAAAGGTATATTTGTTTGTTTAGGAACTTATGAAGGGGATCATACTATTGAAGAATGTTATTTCCATATGAAATGTTACCGAAAATATTTTGAGGAAAAAGCAAATGATAAGGCACAAATAATTATTAATAAATCAAGTGAAGTGAAAGAATGAATATACAAACAATGGAAAGAATAAAAATAATAAAAGGAATGTTAGAAGAAGGAAAAACATTAGAGATTGGAATTGAGAAACATAAGATTACTAATGGAACTTCATTAGATTATAATAAAGAATATAATCCTGATATCCTTTGTGATTTAAATTATGAATCAATACCCTCTAAAGATAAAAGTTTTGATGTAGTTATTGCAGGAGAAGTTTTAGAACATTTAATTAATCCATATAAAGTAGTTAGGGAATTTTATAGAATATTAAAACCAAACGGAATCCTTATCGTATCCGTTCCAAATATATCTTCATTGGTAAGTAGAATAAAAGGATTGTTTGGAAAGTTATCTAATTATAGCTGTATTCCTTCGGACATAGATACTTTAGGAAGACATATTGTAGATTTTAATCTTAATAGAATCAAAGACGTTTTAGAGAAAGCGAATTTTAAGATTGAAGAAATAACTTCAAATGGATTAATAACGAATAGTAGATTAATAACAAAGTGTATTCCTGCAAGTATGGGAGAAACTTTGATAGTCAAAGCTAGGAAAAAAAAATGAAATCAACAATATGTAAATATTTTAAGAATTGTAATGTTGCAAAGATAAATAGAAAAAGTTGTGTAGATTATGAAAATTGTCAAATATATAAATTCTATCAGAGATATCCAACATATTTAGGATGTGGAACTACAATGTTAGAAGATATAATTAGATTAGAAAAAGAGGTTGAAAAAAATGATAACCGATAAGACTGAACAAAGAAATACTTCAAAGGAAAAGAAAAAGGAAAATAAGAAATATCCTTACAAAAGATTAAACTTAAGGGAAAAATATGAAGATAGAATTAACTGAGAAACAATTAGATACGATTTATAATCAGCAACGGATTGACCTTGGATTACCAAGCCTCGAAGAACACATTAAGTTTATTGAAAAATGTGATGAGACCTTGAAAGGATTAAGAAAACTTAGATAGTCTTTGCATAAAGAAGAATAAAAGCAAAAATATTTAAACCTCCTTTTCATTTATAAATAGTAAAAGCGGATGATAACTCCATGAAAAGAAATATCTTAATAGTCCTAATATTATTCTTATCAATTGGAAATGTTATGGCTTTAGATACTCTTGGAACTTTCCAATTAGATAATACCGTTAATTTAATTCAAGGTTGTGATAATTCTACTTACTCAAACATAACAAGAATACTTTATCCGGATTCAACTTTTGCATTAGATACCGAAGTAGTTATGACTCGCTCAGGTGATAATTATAATTATACTTTTACTAATACTGAAATCATTGGAGACTATTTGGTCTTCGGGCATTGTGATGAAGATGGGGTTGATGAGGATTGGGTTTATGATTTTGCAATCACTCATACTGGAGATAAGGTTTCACTTTCTAATTCAATCATTGTTATTGTTTTTATATTTCTTGCTGGATTATTTTTAACATTAGGATATAGTTTTTCTAAAGAACATTGGATATTAAAAACATTTTTTAATTTCTGTGCTGTAGGTATGGGAATACTCGCAGTTAATTCTGCGAAGATAATCGCTAGTGAATCTACTAATCTTGGAATAATGGGGACGGTAGGATTAACAGTTATGGTTATTTCATTCTCATTATTTTTTATCTATATGTTTATTTATGCTTTTATCGAAATAATTAAAGCAATGAAAGAAAAAAAGGGGGTAAGATGGAATTACGATTAAGGAAATCATTTACTGATTTTGTTAGTTTGTTTTTCGCAATAGCATTTATATTTGGAATAGCGATTTTCTTTTTAATCCTTAGTAATGCTTATGATGACCATATCAAAGATAAGTTTAACGAGGCTATAACTGACAGCACACCTGTAGATGCTAATTCAAATGTTACGAAGATGTTAGATCAAACCTCTACGGGTATTGGGAGATTTAATTTATTATTTCCCTTATTGATAGTCGGAGTTTTTGGATTCGTTTTAGTGATGGCCCTCATGTCAAAGTCTCATCCAGCGTTCTTATTCATAGGATTAATAGTCCTTGGAGTCGCTTTAATCTTAGCGGCAGTTTTCTCAAATGTTTATGAGACTATTGGGGACAATGATGAATTTGCAAATCAAGATGCTCAATTTAATATCATAGGATTATTTATGAATAACTTACCAATCATTATTCTAATCTTGTTTATAGCAATCGGAATTATTTTATATGCGTTACCGGGGAAGGCAGCCCCAGGAGGTTATTGACATGATAAAAAAACACCTACGAGAAAAATCTATTAAATCCATAGAGCGATTCTCAGCAACTTTAATGATAGTAGCTGTATGTTTCATCGTCTTAATTCCGACGGTTTCAGCATGGGAATTTGATAATGCTCGAAGTTATGATCCAAATACTAGAACCGTAACAATAACTAATGCTTTTGGTTTAGGAAGAACTATTGCAACTATCCAATTACTTACTCCATTAAATCTTCAAGTTGGTGCAGGTTATCAAAAGGTTGCAGAATTTAAATTAAATTCACATGATAATAGTTATTCAAATGGTTTAAGTAAAATGAAGTTTTATGATAAATCTAAATCCATGAGTGAAATAAGTAGGACAATTGATTATAAATATAAAACAACTGAATTAATTGATGTTAATGATTATGAAACTATTTGTGAAAAAGGTTATAATGAAACAGTAAAAGGTATTATTGAAAGATGCTATGAAAATTTAACAGGAACTCACAAAGAAGAAAGAGAAGTTTGGAAAGATTTAGATACTTCTGTTTTATCAAAAGGAACTTATATTATTGGGATATTTACAGATGTTCAAGTTGGAGATTATGTTGAATGGATACCAACATATTTTGGAAAAGAAATTAAAGAATGGGCAAGTTGGACTGCAAGTTTGAATGTTGATTTAATTTCTTATTATAAATTAGAAGGAACAACTGGAATAGTAGTTGATAGTTTAGGGACTAATGACGGACAAAATATAGGTGCAACAAGAGGGGTGGATGGAAAAATAAGCAAAGCATTTAGTTTTGACGGAACTGATGATTATATTAACACAACTTATAATATAAATATTGGAACTGCAGATGATTTTTCTTGGAACTTTTGGATTAATACAATTGATAGTGGAGATTTAGATATTATAAAGGCAGATGATGGAGATTTTGTAGGTTGTGAATTAACTGCAGGAAATAAAGCATTTTGTCACGCAAGGATTGGTGGAGTTCATACAGCAGTAACAAGTACAACAACTTTAAATGATGGTAATTGGCACATGATTACTTATGTATGGGATGGAGATGGGATTCAATCAATTTGGTTTGATGGATTAAATGAAGCTAATGCGACTACTTCAACTTCAGGGGCTATTGGAATTGATGATTTTTTTATAGGTGCTGGAAATTATCTTGGGGGTATAACAAGACCTATTGAAGCAGTTATAGATGAAGTAGGATTTTGGGAAAGAGTTTTAACTCCAACAGAAGTTTTTTACCTATATAATGGTGGAGATGGAATTACATGGACATTTGATTTTGTACCAAATGCAACATTAATATCTCCAGTAAATACAACAAATTATACGACTTCACCACAATCAATTGATTTTACTTGTTATGGAAATGATGATTTAAATTTTACAGAAATGGAGTTTTATTTAAATGGAAGTTTAACTCAAACAAATTCAAGTGGATTAAATAATACAGATTATATCTTTACAGAAAGTTTGGAAGATGGATCTTATAATTGGAGTTGTACAGGTAATGATAATAATTCTCAACAAACAGAAAGTGAAACTTGGTTTTTTACAATTGATAGTCTTTATCCACAATTTGATATAACTTATCCAACTGCAACAAATTATACAACAGCAATAACTACTTTTAATTATACTTTAATTGAAACTAATCAAGAAATTTGTTGGTATTCAACAAACGATACTATTAATGTTACGATAGATTGTGCATTAAATGTTACAGGATTAGTTGCAGACGAAGGAATAAACATCTGGACAATTTATGCTAATGATACTACTGGACGTGAGAACTCAACAAGTGTAACTTTTTATCAAGATAGTATTATACCTTATATAGAAATTATTTATCCAACTAATGTATCTTATCTAACAGCACCAACAATATTTAATTATACTTATGTTGAAACAAATTGTAATAAAGTATGGTTCTCAAATGATACCGGATTAAATAATTATTCTGTTCAAACTTGTGGAACTAATTTTACAGATATGGTAGCAAATGAAGGTTTAAATAATTGGACAGTTTTCATAAATGATACTTTTGGAAATGAAAATAGTTCTATAATTTATTTTACGGTTGATACAGTTCCTTTTATTCAATATGAAAGTCCAACTCAAATTAATAATTATAATTCTACGACTTCTTATATTCCTGTAAATGTTTCATTAACTGAAACTTATTTTCAGAATATAACTTTTACATTTAGTAATGGAACTTCTTATACTTTTATTGATGATACAAGACTTATTAATTATAGTTTTGTAGATGGAAATTATACTTATAATGTTACAACTTGCACTACAACAAGTCAATGTAATTCAACTGAAGATAGAAACATAACTGTTGATACGACAGTTCCTTCAATTACTATTCAAACCCCTATAGATTCACCAGGTTATATTATGGTTGGACAAAATGAAACTCTGAATGTAACTTTCATAGATTCAAACCTTGATATTTGTTGGTATGATTATAATGGAACAAATGTAACTATTGATGGTTGTGTTTCTGGGGTAAGCAATTCTACTAATTTTACTTTAGAGAATGATAAAAATATGACTATCTGGGCTAATGATACGCTTGGGAATATAAAAGGATTATTTTATTCTTGGACTTATAGAGTTTTTGGAATTTCAGAAACTTATTCAACAACAGCAATAGAATCCTCGCTACAGAATTTCTTGATTAATATTACTTATAATAGTTCAAAGTGGAATGCAATAACAGCGAAGATAAATTATGCAGGAGCAAATTATTCTGGGGTTCAAACCGGAACTGGAGATGCAATTAGTTTCGATAAAGATATTGCTGTAGGTTCTATTCCTATTGAAGTAAATAATTCTTTCTACTGGATATTTAGTTTAACAAATACTACTACAAGTTATCCTGTGTTATCTGATTCACATAATCAAACTGTAAGTAATATTACTTTTGGACTTTGTGCTATAACTGACCATCCTTATATTAACTTTACAATTTATTCGGCTACAAATCCTTTCCCTTTAATTAATGCGACATTTAAATCGACGTGGGATATTTTTGATGTTAGCGGCGGGGCTGTTGTTCTTAATCGTTCTTATGAAGATTTAACAGGAACTAATAGTTCATTTGCATTTTGTATATCTCCAAATAATACTAATTATACAGTTTCCCTTACTGTTGAAACTGATGCTACAGGATATGCACAAAACTATTATTATCTTAATAATGCAACTTTTACAAATGTATCGACGACAAATGTAACTTTATATTTATTAAATGATACTTTAGCAACGCTAACAGAATTAGAAGTAGTTGATGGTTCTCAATCTCCAATAGAAGATGTTTATATTACAATTCAATATTATGATATTGGAACAGATACATTTTATACAATTGGAATGGCCCAAACTTCTTATGATGGAAAAGATTTAGTTTATCTTAATTGGTATGATACATTTTATAAATTTATATTTGTCCAGGACGGAACAACTACTTATTCTACAAGTCCTTATAAGATAAGTGAAACCCCCCAGATATTTACAATTACTGGAGATACAATTTTAGTATTCAATAAATTTAGAGATTTTGAATATTCCTTAGTTTATAATAATGAAACACAAAATTTTGTATTAACTTTTGTTAAACCGTCGGGAGATGTTGATGCAGGTTGTTTAAGAGTTATAAAAAGAAATTTAACTAATGATTATACTATCTGTGAAACTTGTGAAGTATCTTCTTCCGCGACGATATATTGTAATATTGCTGATTGGGGTAATGGAACTTTCATAGCGGATTTTTATGCTACTGGAAGTTTCAAATGGATAGCAAACTTAATTAAAACTATTGGAGATACAAATTCTGTAATCTTTAACGCATTAGGAGAAATAGGTGGAACAGGAATTGCTATTATCTTTGCAGGGATAGTAACTTCCTTCTTTTTAATCTCTCCAGTTCTTGGAGTTATTGGAGTATTGCTTGGTTCTTTTGGTGCTACGCTATTAGGATTTCAACCTTTAGATTATGCAACATTTTGGGCTTTAACTGTTTTAGGAGGTCTAATAATATGGAAACTACAAAAATAAGATTAAAGAAGAATGCAACCTCATTAATGGGAGTAGTAACGATGATACTTATTGTAATGATTGCTTTCTTTGCGGGGTTTACTTATATACAAAATAATGCAAATAGTGCTGGCATAACTATAGATTCAAAGTATAATGATTCTTATACTCGATTAGAAAGTGCTCAAACAGACTTAAGTGAGAATGTTAATGATATAGAAGCTAGTTTAAATGATATAACAGAAGCAAGTGATATTTTTCAGGTGGCTTGGAATGGTCTTAAAGGATTAGGAAATACTTTAAAATTACCAATTACTTTTGTTTCTACTAGTCTCGCAGTATGGTCAGCAGTAATTCCAGGACTAGGTTTCTTGCCTGATTTTGTATTGCCAATAGCATTTATTGCAATAACTGCATTCATTGTATTCTTAGTATTATCAATATTAAAAGGAGAACCAAAATTATCTAGTTAGCATGGCATACGATTATCCAACCAATTTTAGTAATGGAACAAATTCTGTAACGAACTTAGGAAGTTTTATACAGTATGGAGATTATCTAGTTAGTGGGGCGTTAGGAATTGCATTTTTAGCACTTATTTTTATTACAGCATTAATAATGAGCATGGCTTTAGGAGTTAAGAAAGCACTTTTGTCTTCATCGTTTATAACTTTAGTTTTCTCAGTTTATTTCTTGAGGCTAGAAATGGTTAGTCCGATTTTCGTGTTTGGATTACTTATCTTTGTAATCTTCGTATTAGTTTTTCCAGATAAACAAGGAGGACAATCATAAGAATGGGGAAACAAATACAAGTAAGAGTTGATGAAAGTTTAATGACGGTGTTTGGAACTATTGGGAAGAAATTTGCCGAAAAAATTAAGAAAGAATATGAGTTAGAAGAATTATTTGTCCCCTATAGTTTATCTAGCCAGATTCTTGCTGCGAAATACCGAGGACAGAAAACATTAAACTTTAGTATTAAGAAACTTGGACCTAAGAAAGGAACTTTAGTAATTGAATAATTTGTAACAACTTTGTTACAACGTTTTTTAAAGATTTTTTTGTGTAAGATTAACCAGAGTGTGAAAAACATTCTTAATTAAATCATATAGGAGTAAAAAAATATGGAAATGAAATACAAAATGTCCGCAGTTGATTTAACTGACTTGGCTATTGGTATCGTTGTTCTTGGTATCGTTGTTTCTATTGGTTCTACAATTTTGATAAACGTTAGAGATACAAATACTGATTATGATGTTGCTTGGAATTTAGCAGGAGATGCTGCAACAGGTTTAGCTGAATACGGAAACTGGTTTGACATTATCGTAATCGTTGGTGTAGCTGCAGTAATCTTATCGCTTATCTTTATGGCGTTTGGACGAAGAGGCGGAGCTGGTGGTGGCGTAAGTTACTAAACCCACAAAATTTTTATTTATTTTTTTATTCCCTGTAGTTCCTACCTTTATCTTATAGTTTGAGGAACAAAAGACCTAATTAAATTAGAGAAAAACAAAGTATGAAAACAAAACAAAACGCAATTGATTTAACAGACTTAGCAATAGGTATTCTTGTTATTGGAATTGTTGTAGCGATTGGTTCAAGTATTCTTATTAGTGTAAGAGATAGCACCCTTACTGATTTAGAGACAGTTCAATATATTAATGAATCAGTTCCATTGACTAACGCTGTAACAAGCGATACATTAACAAATACTTGGGTTAAGACTGTCGATGTATGTTATAATGCAACTGGTGGAGAAGTAATTCCAACAGCTAATTATACTGTAACTATTGATGATTTTGGAGTTGCAACTGTTGCTAATAATACAGCTAGTGATTGCATCCCATGGAATTGCACATATACAACTTACGATACTACTCGAGCAGATTGGGCCTTGCCTAATGACGCTGCAACTGGTATCGGTGAATACGGAAACTGGTTTGATATAATCGTTATTGTTGGTATTGCCGGACTTATACTATCCTTGATATTCCTAGCATTTGGAAATCGCGGTGGTAATGATTCAGCCCAGCTTTATTAAACCCAGATAATACTTTGTTAGGAGACTAACTTAAATGGGATTTCGAGAAGGATTTAGACGGGAACTTCGTAAGAAGGACCCTAAAAAAAAGAAGAAAAAAGCAACGCTTACAAAAATTGAAATGGAAAAACTAAAAGCGCTAGCGAGAAATATATAATGGTATTAGGATTATCAAAAAAAAGAAATATTTCTCAAGAAGATATGGCTTTAGCCTTAGAAAAACAGATTATTAGAAACGAAAGATTGAAAAGATTAAAGACGGGAACTAAGAAGACTTTTAAAGGATTTGATAAAGGTGGGACAAGGGTCGGTGAATCATTTGTTCAGTTTGGTCGTGCAGTTGTTCAGCCTCGACAACCATTTTCTGAAGAACAAGAAGCATTATCACAAATGTTTGGTGGTGGCGATCATATTTGGGGAACAAACGATTCTGAGACAGGAGTTAATATTCATCACGATTTAAATCCACGACAACGGGGGGATTACGGCACAGCTCGTATGTTTGGTTTCTAATGGCAAAAAAAAAGATACACGAGGACCTTATACTTGGGGGAGCTGGTTTAAGCCTAGGCGCAACCGCAATAAGTGCTCTACCAGCGTCGGCAGCACAAACCGGAGTTCTAGGTGGCTTATCAACTGCAGGTAGTTTCTTTCCTGTAATGGGAACTATTGGTGGAGCTAGCATAGTTACGAAACAATTAAAAAGTCTTAGGGAGGTGAAATAAAATGGGATTAACTATAAGAGGAAAGCGAGACGGAACTGGACCTTTTAGAGATAGTTTTCAAAGAAGAAATTTTGGAAGGGGCAGAAGAAAAGAATTAGGTGAAGAATGTCCTTTTGATTCAAAAAATTTAAAAGAAGAAATCGAATTAGAAGAAAGTTTCAAATCAAAAAAAGGAGGTTTTAGATTATAATGAAAGCTTATTGTGTAAAATGCCGTAAGAAGATGGAAATGAAAGATGAAAAAAAGGTTAAATCTAAGAGCGGTAGAAATATGGTTCAAGGAGTCTGTCCAGTTTGCGGAACTAAAATGAATGTATTCACTAAATAAATTATAGTCCTTAATGGACATGGGGACTAGGAGTGAAAAACTTCTTTTCACCTCAATCCTAGTTCTCATTTTCTTTTCAGAAAAGTTTATAAAGAATAACCTATTAGATAACTTGAGGTGAATACAATATGAGAGAATTAACTTGCACTCAAGATACTGCACAACATGGATTAATTTCAGTAGTATTAAGATTTCATAAGCGTGAGATATTTATGAAGTTTGGGAAAGGAAACCCAACTGTCAATCAAATGATATCACAAATGAAATCTAAAGGAGCAAAGATTGTTCTAGGTAATGGTTGGTATCGAATAAATTTATTCCCAAATCATACTTTTGTAAAACTTGGTGTTGTAGAATTTAATGTTCAGGAAACTCCCGACGATAAATTAGAAGAAATCTTATTTAATTTTTATTATGATAATTATCTTAAAGCTAAATTTATTGTAAAGGAGACAACGAATGATGGCGAACGCAACTGATTTCTTTTTTAAGCTTGGCGATAAAGTAACTGGTGGAGACCCAGCGAGACAAGCCGACTTTACTTATTATATGCTTTGGATTTTATTTACAGCATTTTTATCAATGTTTCTTTTGAATACTTATCGGCTTGTAACTACTTGGAATCCAAATTATGCTATTTGGGCTGCGATTGGTTTCGCAATTACTTCTTTACAATTTTTTAATCTTAAACAAATGTATGAATTAAGAAAACTCCGGAGAGCTCCACAAGAACCTGAGAAGATTGAAAGTTTTGATGAGATGATGAAAGGATTTAAAACTAAATTGGAGGATAAAAAAGAAGATGTTCGGAAAACAAAAAGTAAGTAAAACTATTCCTGTAAAGGTAGAAGCAGAACCAACAGTTGATTTAGAAGTAGAAGCTGAAACTAAAGAAAAAGTTACAGAAAAGATTGAACCTGCAAAAGATAAAATTGAGAAGATGGAAAAAGAACTTGCAGAAGCAAAAGCGTCGGTTAAAGAAAAACCTGAAGAGAATCTTATGACTGTGAGTGCAGTAGAATTAATCGGTCAGGGAATTTTTAAATACACATTAATATCTAATAAACCCATATGGGAAATTGGAATGGTATTAAAGTTGTAAAATGGAAATTAATTTGCCAAAAGTAAATGACCCTTTAGTAAATAAGTTTAAAAGATGGTTGTTGATAGGATTATCAGCAATAGTTGCAGGAATGGCTTTGATTCTTATCATATCTAAAATATTTACTAACTTTTTCTAATGGAAATAAAATATTCCCGTAATGTTATCGGATGCAAGGTTGGAAACGAAGTATTCCTAAATCCAGCCCTTAAAAAAGGCTCTAAGCTTCACAGAGCCATCCTCAGCCATGAATCGAAGCATAGTAGTGGGATTACCTTCAAAGATTTGAAATTAGACTTCAATAATCAAGATTTAAAGAAAGTTAAGAAAGAATATTGGAATTTTATGTTCAAACACCCGCGAGCTTTCTTAAGTTTCCTTCCAATTTCCAAAGTTGGGAACTATTGGGCCTTTGATGTAGCTTTATTTTTGATTTGGTTGTTTGCGATAGGAGTTTTTAGTCTGGCGGTGCTTACAATATGAATGATAAATTAAAATTATTAATGTCTTTAAGCATTATCTTAATTTGTTTAGGACTTTCTGTAAAAATGATTATAGAGTCTCAACAATATTCTTGTAACCAATGTGAAATACATTTTAAATCAGCACGATTTCTTTCTAATGATTTTAGATTATTAAATTATCCAATAACTTATTTATTTGATAGATATGAAGCTGGTTATTGCGCAGTTAGTTGGGATTATAATCAAGGATATACTACTATGGAGATGAAACGATGAAAAAATTATTAGTATTTCTCAAGATTTGTATCTTAATATCTCTTTTTATACTTTTTCTTACTGCTTCTTTAGTAAACAAAACTCATTGTGAAACTTGTAAGTTTGAATTGGAAGGGGAGAAGATGAGTGCTTCAGAATTTATCCATGATTATTTTGAAGTATGTATTGACCCTTTCGTTAAGAAAAATAATAATTTGAATCTTTCAGGCCTAATTATAAAATAGATTACACGAAACATTTATATACTTTACATTCGTATAATAATTATAATGGTTAAATCTGCACCAATCCCCTGCACTAAAGAAGAAATGGATGCTATCATTGCAGCGTCGAAAGAAGATAGATATGCTTACTTATTATTTAAGGTTGCCAGGAAGACAGGAAGACGTTTAGGAGAATATTACGAGGTTCAGGTTAGAGACTTTGACCCTGAGAATAAAATTATGCTAACTAAAGTATTAAAGCGTAAACAAAGAATATCTAAACAAGCAATCCTTGACGATGAATTGACTTATATGATTGAAGCACACATTAGAGATTGTGGATTAAAACTCGATGATTATATTTTTAGACATCAAACAAAAAATAAATTAATTTCTATGAGACAGATTCAGAATAAAGTAAAAACTTATTCAAAGAAAGCAGAGATACCTCATAACGTTTCGTTTCATAATTTTAGACATTACTTCATTACAGAATTATTCAAGGCAGGATGGTCTTATGAAAGGATTAGTAAATTGACTGGACATAGTTCGATTGGAACTTTAGCTATCTATGACCATTCAGTTGCTTCAGATATAGCAGCAGAAGCTAGAGATGCTATAAGAAATCTTTAAAGCTTAGTGCCTCTTTTATCAGACCGATTCTCTCGTGTCTCCCAATATTTCTTTCCGTTCCTGCTTAACCTTAATCCAGGCACTCGAGCACTTCTTGCTAAATCTCTTGAAACGCTTTTTCTTGTTCCAGGCACTTGTGGGAGTTCTTTAATATCTTTTTTTTCAGTTCCTATAGAAAGAGCAGATTTTCTTCGAGGCGTTTGTTTAACCATTAATTATCCAGGCATTCAGGGTTTAAATAATTTTCGTTTTCTATGGCTTCATAACATCTTTTGCAAATTAGTGTTTCAACTCCCTCATCATAAATAGAAATATAATACGGAAACTCCCCACACCATTCGCAATATATCACTTCTTTTCCCATAACAATAGTAACCTTATCATATATTTAAACCCTTCGTTTAATCTTTTCTTAACCTGCTAATAAGTTCGATAAATAAATCGACTAAACGTTTAATCTTTTCTTAACCTGCTAATAAGTTCGATAAATAAATCGACTAAAAGTAGGGGGGACAACTAAAAATAAATCGAACTTCTACCATCTGGCTACTAAAGTTCGATTTATTAATCTATTATCAAGGCATTCAGGCTAAGAAAAAAATACAAGTTTGATTTATTATTCCTTAAAATTCTTGTTTCTTATCTTTTCAACACAATCATCACAGATTTTATATTCCTCTTGTAATTCCCAATTAATCCACTTATGCGTTTTGTCGCATACTTTTCCACAAAAATCACATATCATATATTACCACCAATTATAAAAGAAAAATCCAATTTTTTTAACCTTGCTATTTCTTTTTTAATTATTTTTATATCTTCTTTAATTTTTTGTTTAGTTCCGTTTGTCATAGAAATTCCTCTTTGGGTTGCTTTATATAATTCTTGTTTTTTAGGTGTTCTTATTCGCCATCTTTTATCTTTCAATCTTTTTTTCTTTAATCTTTCGGGTGTTTTTTTTATTATATTCCATTTTATTCT
>Ga0075125_10000249_pt1 | contig 23274 bp, 20 predicted proteins | sample AntAceMetag02UKN_FD_69810 | JGI IMG/M metagenome (GOLD analysis project Ga0075125, IMG submission 69810) | Saline lake microbial communities from Ace Lake, Antarctica - Antarctic Ace Lake Metagenome 02UKN | ecosystem: Environmental > Aquatic > Non-marine Saline and Alkaline > Saline | place... | reverse complement strand
AATAGAATATCGTGTAGTAATAAAGAAGCGATAGATTATTCGTAAAAAGTGATAGATTATAAGTAAGGAGTGATAGATTATGAGTTTGGATAAAAAACTTTTGGAAGAAGTAAAACTTGGTTTTGTGGCGATGCCGGCTGGTGCTGGTGGTCCTGGACCTGTAGCTGGCGGAGGCTTAATGACACAGGCGCAGGCAGCGCCTATGGGCGGAGGCGGAATGCCGATGGATCCTGCAATGGCAGGTGGGGGCGGAATGCCGATGGATCCCGCGATGATGGGCGGTGGAGCACCAATGGACCCTGCAATGGCAGGCGGAATGCCTCCTGAAGCTGGCGGTATGCCCCCTGAAGCTGCCGGAATGCCACCGGAATTGCTTGAGGCTTTATCTGGCGCGGGAGCAGGTGGACAGATTACACTTAGCGTTGATGAGCTAATAAAACTGATAACCGGTGTATTAGAAGCATCTAAGAGTAAACGTGCACCGACTACACCAACTGCCGCTGGGGCTGAAGGTGGAGCGCCGACGGATCCTGCAATGATGGGTGCAGGGCCGGGCGGAGGCGGAGATCCTATGGTAGGGATGTAAGTTATAAACATGAGTGCCAAACTAATCGTAAGAACGAATAACGTATTGAGTCCACCGCTTCTGGAAACAGATGAGGCCTCGATAATTGAATTTAGAGATAGCTTTGGGGATTTGCAAGCGCTCATGATCCGAATATTTACAGAAGACTTGTGGGGATTAGTGACAAAAAACGATTTTGACTGGGAAGCGACACTTGTAAGATACGGCTATCTAAACGTTAGTAAGCCTGTTAAAGATGTGATTAAAAACGGACTCTGAAAGGAAAACATAATGCCAAATAGTAAAGAACCCGATTTCGCTATATTGCTAGATGAAGAGCTTAAGACATGTTTTTTACCCAGGGTTACTGATACAGCGCACGCAGAAACGGACGCCATTATAGCAGACATCCATCGCGTACTTTCGGGAAATGGTGGATTTACAAAAGGCTTGATTTTCAAAACTGCTGCTACAGCCGTAAATGTAAAACTATTAAAACGGGATATTCAAAAAATTAATACGTTCAAAACTTCCGTAGAGAACAAAGATATCGCAAGCGTAGCAGTTAAAAAATATAAAAGCAAAATTAGTAATTTTCTTTGGGACAATAAAGGATTTATTTTTACATTAATATTAATAGGATCTGTATACGTTACGGCGGCTATACAGAATAATTTAACATCAGAGAAAGCGCTACACAGAATAGATAAAATCGTAACTACTGTAACCAAATTAACTAAAAAATAAAATGCAGACTACATTAGGACAATTACTGATTAATAAGATCTTACCCCCGAAATTTAGAGACTACAACCGTATTCTAACCAAGGATACAGCTGACGAACTTCTGACCGAAATTGCAAAAGATGATCCATCGAAATATAGAGACATATCATATAAGTTAATGGGATTAGGACGAGAAGCCTCATTTCTTGAAGGCACAACTTTGAAATTATCCGATTTACATACGCCAATAAATAAAACCGAAATTCTTAACCATATTACTTTGCAGGAACAAAGGATTGCCGCGGATAAAACAATGAGCAAAGAGGACAAAGATAAAGCGCTTGAGCTTGTATACGCTGCTACGCATAAACTAATGACGGACCAGACTTATAGCACAGCTTTAACACAAAACAATCCGTTCGCACTACAAGTAAAATCTAAAGCCCGTGGCAATCCTGTACAGCTTTCAGCCTTATTAACATCTCCAGGCGTATACCAGGATGCTGAAAATCGCACTATACCAGTATTTATCAGGAAGAGTTATGCTGAAGGGCTAGACCCGCACGAATACTGGGCCGCTACATATGGGGCGCGTAAAGGTGTAATAAGTACTAAGCTTTCAACCCGCGAAGCTGGGGCGTTAGGTAAGCAATTAGGCGGGGCTGTTTCGACTATGATAGTTACGGCGCCCGATTGTGGTACACTAAATGGTATACCCGTAAAAGCTGATGATAATGATAATATCGGTGCTGTGCTTGCCAGAGCGGCATTAAATTTCCCGGCGGGGACCGTAATAAATAAAGAAGTGTTATCTGAGCTGAACAAGAAAAACGTTGATGAGATTGTAGTTAGATCACCGATGACATGCGCCTTGCCCGAGGGGCTATGTAAACAATGTGTAGGTCAACGCGAAGACGGTAAGTTTCCACCGATTGGGTATCATGTCGGGTTGAATGCGACATCGGCATTGACAGAAAGAATGGCCCAAAATTCTTTAAATCAGAAGCATTGTTTATTTGAAAAAACACAGGTATATTTAGCTAATGGTAGTATAAAAGAAATTAAAGATATTCAAGTTGGTGACATTGTTATGGGGGCTGATTTGGAGGGTAATTTAAAACCCACGAAAGTTTTGCATAAGTATAATAGGGGAGATCAAGAATGTTACCGTACTACGTTTATTGCTAATGGTACGCATAAGCGGAGGGCTAAAAAAATAGAGCTTATATCAACACTAAAGCATCGTTTACTTGCTGCTAGGTACGTTAGTAATCAATTAGATGCGGTAAATAATAAGCTGCCTCGAAAACTAGAAATCGGGCAGCGCAGCAAATATTTTTTCGCGCTTGCGCCTAATACTACTGATACTGCACAAAATGATGAACATATGGCATTACTTGTAGGGTTATTATTAGGTGATGGGTGCTATACGGAAGCGGTTGACGGAGTTCATTTTAGTACGGCGGACTTGCAATTGGTAAAAGAACTAAAAGCATATTTGGCAAGTTTGAATTTAAAGCTTACAAAGCTTAAAGGCCATAAATATTATTATAATGTTTCGCTTATAGAAGATATATTAGATCGTGACGCAAAAGGAAGAGTTGTATGTGGTACGCGTAATCCTATACGTAAATATTTAGAAAATAATAATATGTATGGGAAATATTCATATGAAAAGGAAATACCAGAAATTGCAAATACATGGTCCAATAAATCAGTTGCTGAACTACTGGGGGGATTAATTATAACTGATGGTTCAGTATATATCTATAAGGATAAAAAGCCTGGTATTTCTATGTGTTCTACTAGTCGAATATTATTAGAAGGAATGCAAAGACTTTTACTTTTGCGTTTTGGTATTTTAGCGTCGTCAATAACACAAGTTGGACATAAAGACTCTCATTATAAGCAGTATTACCACAAACATGATGCTTGGGCGTTTACTATAACCCAGTGCGTACAAGTACTTAAGTTCGCAAAATATATACCTTTATTTGGCGCAAAGAAAGATAAATTACAAAAATATATTACTGGGTATGTTCCGCATGTAAGAACGCATTTTCCGGGATTTAAACGCGTAGATCAACAGTATGTTGGAGTATTGCCCACATATGATATTGAAATAGATCATCCTGATCATTTATTTCTTTTAAACAACGGATTAATTGTTTCTAATTCCGGCGGTCAAGGCAACAGTAAGGATGACATTGTATATTCGGGGTTCGACATAATTAATAATCTTGCTAATATACCAAAGACATTTCCGAACCGCGCTACTATTGCGGAAATAGAAGGTAAGATAACCAAAATCGTACCCGCGACACAAGGCGGTACTAATATTTATATTGATGATAATCCAAAGCCACTTTATGTATCCCCTGATTTACCGGTTAAGGTTAAAGTAGGTGAGCAAGTAGAATTAGGCGACGCACTTTCCCAGGGTGTTGTCAATCCTGCGGAGGTCGTTAAGTATAAGGGAATAGGGGAAGGCCGGCGCTATTTCGCGGAGCGGTTGACACAGGCATTTCGTGATACTAATTATGCTGTAAACCGTAGAAATACGGAAGTGCTTGCACGCTCGTTAATCGATCATGTAGCTATTAACGAACAAAAAGGATTGGGAGATTATTTACCTGGTGACGTTATTTCCTATAATGCATTGGCTAAGACCTTTAGGCCGCGTAAAAGTTCACGTATGCTAGCACTTAAAAAAGCTAAAGGGCAATATTTGGAAGAACCGGTGTTGCAATATACGCTTGGTACGCGTGTGACCAATAAGATGATTAAGCAATTGGGTAACCACGGCGTAGAATCTGTAATGACAAATTCAGAGCCTGTAGGTTTTACACCCAATATGGTAAGCGCGATAAAAGTGCCTCAGTATGAAAAGGATTGGATGGCGCGGTTAGGTTCTACATACTTACAATCAAGATTGCTTCAGGACGTTCAGCGCGGGGCGAAATCGCAGGCTCATAGTTTGAATCCGATACCCGGAATTGCAAAAGGAACTTTCGAATAGCATATAAAAAGAATTTATGTTTTAATGTTGCATTATTTTTAGTTTTGTGCTATATTTATGGAAAATGAAAAAAGGAGCGATAACCATGTCTAAATTCGCATCATTGTTGGCAAAGATGCCAGAAGGTTTAAAGAAATTTGCAGGAATAGAAAGTCCCGACCAGATGCAGTTGGAACAGGATTTTGGGCGTTTGGCGTATAGTTTTCTATCCGACAGGGCAGGTGGTTTGCTTCCTTACGTGCTTGGATTTGAAGTTGTTGACAGGGAAGAAGACGGATCCAGGGCAATCGGCATTTTCGGGTTTAAGATAGGGGACGATTACTATTACGTGCCTGCGTTTTTTATTAATAACCAGATTAAAGGGATGGATTTATTATATTCTAAGCGTACAAACTTGTTCGTGCCGCTGCGCGAATCGTGGATTAACTATATCACTAATCGGCAGACGGTTTCACTAGGTAAGAATGTAGACGAGTCTAAAGAACTGCGTAAAGATTTCGAGAACCCCAGATTTGATTTTCTTACTACTCCTCCGGAATCTTCTTCCGGGACTCCTAAAACTGCAGAGAGTAAAGATGCAAGCGCTGCAATCGATTCTATTCATGATGGTTTTAATAAGTGGAATATTATGCAGCAGTCATTGGTAGATTCGCTGGAGAAAGATTCTGAATTCCAGACAGCGTGGGCGTGCGCAGTATCACGATTGGAAAAACATGATTTACCGATTGAAAAAACAGCTGATAATAGCAGATTAATAGCTTGGTTAGGAGAAAAGGGCGGGGTAAGGGCCGTTAATAGTTTAATGCGTACATTGACATTAAGCCATGATTTTGCCAAAGCAGCTATGACATTTTATCCTAGACCAGAAACATTGATGATCAATGAATTTTCGAAGGATCTTGAGCCGGAGAAGAAGGCAACTAGAATTACAGTTTTAACGCAATCAGACTTAGACTCGGGTGATAGCAGCATATCTGAAGACGGAAAGAAGCGCTTAGTACGAGACGGATTTACGATTCATGATACTAGAGATAATGAAGAGAAATCCGAAGCCTATGAAATTGATTATGAACAACGTTTCCATAATCCGGATAAATCCGGTCTTTATAATGTGCTTCTGCGTAACGGCGGTACAACCAAATCATGGGTATTTATGCCGTCAGGATCGGCTAAAAGTGATAGCTGCGTAGTAGTCGAAACAGCAAATAAGAATTATTTTTTGGCAGAGCCAGGGGCGATATTCGTACGCGGTGACGAGATTGAGGATCAGGATAAAAGTGCCTATAGCAAAACTATAATGTTATCACGGATGAAGATAGGCCAGACATACATTATGCTTGATAAGAATAATTGCAGTTCATTACCATTCAAAATTAACGCTGTTATCGCTGAAAACGGTAAGCGGACTAAGATGCGTATCAATTGGCACAGTTCTTCTAAGATAAAACGACCGACATACGGGCATGATTTTGAAACATTGCATACGGAAGACAAGGTAGTAGATTTGGACAGTTCCGGGGATTATATTCAATTAGCTGAGTATGAAAATGGGGCATTAACATATTCTGGAACTGATACTATAGTCGCACCGTCAGGCTGGCGCGCATTCAAATTAAATACAGGCAAACGTTCTGCGGTAGATAGTTATGAAGCGCGACAAATAATGGAAGATATGTTCCAACCTGGAACATTAACTGATGTAACTGAGGCATTAACCAAAAATGCGATTCACACTTTGCTGGTCGGTAGCGATGATAGTCTTGAATATTATATGCGTTTCGATAATGATTTCGTTGACGGTCCTCCGGTCAATTATAAGACCGCGGCAGTTAAACTCGTATCCAGATATGGCTTAAAGGTTGATGACGCCGAAACAATGTTAAAGGAAGCGCGTGAAAATTTCAAGTCTCGTAGGCTTATAAAGTTAGGACAGATGGTTGGCGTAAATATGCCTCCTGCTCCACCTCAAGCAATGGGTTCAGATCAGTTTACAGGCGCAACTACTGTGGCGCCACAGGTGAATCAAATGCAAGGTAATATGACGGGCGTACCACCATTACAAAACCCGGTAACGCCTGGCTTTAATATCGGTGGCGAAGCACAGATGGATATAGGCGCGGCTAACGTAGCTCAACAGGCAGCTGGTGCAGGGCAAAAACAAGTTTTTGATCACGCGGCAATAGGAGGCTTAGCGCACTTATACGATTCAGGTTCTGTTATTGATAGTTATGTGCCTGAACTGATGCAAGCATTAGATCGTTTAGGCCGTATTTTATTCCTTTTTTACTGGAAAAATGAGGAGTTTGCAGAACGTTATGGGTCTGAAGAATTATCGGAAATGGAAGATATGATACGTGGTGTCTTTAAGAGTTACGGAGATTTAGTGCTTAAACTACGCCAGCGTGCCATTGATTCTGAGGACGCTGATAATAGCGTAACATAAAATGGAAATTTTTGGAACACAGGTGATAACGCCTTATGATGACGATTTTCCAGAGAACGCCGACTGGCGCAATACGATAGCGCTGCTTTGGGCCGATCATCCTAATTGGCATCCTGAAGTTCCGGAAATACGGGAAGACAAATGGATTATAGAGCATAAAGATTTTTTTCTGCATTTCCGTGCATACGGCGCGAAAAATTTGAATTCGCCTAAATGGCGTGCGCACAAACGTGTGTTGGCCTGGCATGGCGGGGAGACTATTAACGCGTTGAAATTTAGACTTGAACCTCTATTATTAACGGGGGCATCGTTTGAATTGATTGCTGAAGATTTAGGAGGTTCAAGGCTTACGGCACATGAGATAGAGTTATATTGTCGTTTGTTTTTTGATTTACGTGAAGAAGATGGTGCGCTATTGCGGTCTTGTTTTATTCGGGCGTATAATGCGTTGCCGGACACTGGACTGATGGGTGCGGATACGCCGTTAGATATGTTGTGGAAAACTACAGGAATGTATTTAGGATATGGCGGGCTTATTTATATGTGGAAATGGCCTATTGACCCTAAGACTTTAGGCGGAGAGAAATTTTTATTTCAGGAAATGATGCGGGCGGCCCAAGCTATGCAGATGGAGCGTATTATGCGTAGCCAAATTAGTAATTTTGATTTAAACGCTATTATCGGTAATTATACTAATTATGAGCGTATGTTATCAGATACTGGAACTAAGACTCAAGAAGCGGGCGAGGCCGAATTAGCTATGCTAGGCGTTATGAAATTAGTGGCGCCTAAAATGTTACCTGCTGCTAAGACTGTAGATAAACAAAGAGCAGAGACAGCAGCAATACAAAGTAGACTTATGGCGGATCACAATATAGCACAACAAATGATTATGGATGCCGGCCAATTAAAAGGGAAAGAGCAAGTGGATGAAATGTTGAAACAGCATCTTTCCAATAAAAAGTAAGGATAATTATGATAACTTCAGCGTTTAAGGATAGACTGATGGGTGCATTGCATACTTCGGTTCAATATTTTAATCATGATAATGACCCTAACAAAGCCATATTGAAAACAGCGGAAGAGAATAATTTTAATATTGATCAGACAACGCGACTTGTCGAAATGTTCAATACTGCTAGGACAATTTATCATTATAAAACCGCAGCTGATAGGACTGTTCCTTTTTCATTAGCCGATTCTACTGTTATTATCCCCGCATTATTTGAGCCCAAAGAAAAAGCGGCAGCTCCGATTGGAACTGGTCACGATTATAGTGGCTATGATAAACCTGAAGCACATTATGAAGATGGTATGTTAATAGATAAAACTGGCGTGCAGGAAGTTAGTTTAGGTACACCGACAAAATATAGTGATACTAATCTTGAGGCGCAGGCAGCCCGGGCACAAACAGTTATTAGTGTGCAGCACGATTTAGCTAATACAGCGCGTTCCGAGGCTAATATCTCTGCAACAAAAGCAGCACAGATACTTGGTAAAACGGCGAAGCAGCTTACTTCGGGGTATGAGGAAGATGTCAAGGACCAGTATTCAAGGTTGTTTGGCGGATATGCTAGAGCCGTTGAATATGGGCCAGTCATGGCGAAATTGGGAGAATTTATTCCTGACTATTTTAAGGCAGCGGTTTCCAAGGATGCGGTAATTGATGATCGCGATTTGGGAGAATATTTAATACTACTTAAAGAAGCTAGAGATTGGATGCAGGCGGAAGCTGAGATGCTTGCTCTTGCTGGAGAATTAGATAAGGAAGCTAGTGCATTCGAGATTGAATGGAAAGAAACTATAGCTCCTTTATTTCCTCAACAGAAAGCAAAATTTGGAAAGGCGGCTCAACTTATACATATAGCACAAAGCCAATCAGGAGTTGCACCGATTTCACAATGGGTTACAAATAAAAACAATGACAAAACCGGGGGAAAATCTGAGGGATCGTCTGATGGAAAATCTGAGGGGCTATCGGGGCTAATAAATAATTTAAGTGGCTCAGCGCCGGTTGCTGCTATACAAGGGGGTATACGTAAAGGATATGAACAGGCATTAGCGTCTCCTGCGACTGCGGCAGTGGAAGGAGGAATCGGAAGCATAATGCAGCTCCCGCGGCCCGAAGAAAATAGAGCTTTATCGGAACAACTGAAGGATGTGCAGCGAAAATTATTATTAGAAGATCTAATGACTAATGATCCTGTATTGAGTGAAGAGAACCCACAGACTGTCGTTGACGCTTATAGCGCCGTTCTCAACTTGGCGCCGGAAGTGGCAGCTAATAAAGAAGTTATAAGGGCGATACTTCGCCAGGTAGTGCATTCTGTTGCAATAGGCGCATATGACGCACAATCCTGGACTGAGTTGGAAAAGAATTTGAGGAATATTGCGGGAAAAACTGACGCACGCGGCGTTCCCACAGAAAGGGACTAATATGAAACTTAGAAAATTTTATATCTTAAATGCTGATATCTACAAGGTCTCGTTATACACACAGGAATGGAGTGAAGCCGATCAGGCTTTAATCGAGCAGTTCGGAGAACCTGAAATTGATTTAGGCGGAAGTTTTACAGGACCACCCGCGTTTACGCTTCCCAGCAATCTTGTTAGAATAATGTCGGAAAGCCCGTTTACGCAGTCTTTTGATTTTAACGATTACGCCGATGCTGAAGACCGTGCGGGTATATGGAATACCGAAATTATAGTACGTATTAAATCCGCTGTTACAACATTACGGGCCAATACTGATGATTTCAGCGGCGAAGCAGTGGAGACAATATGATAAACAAGGGGAGAAATCAGATGTCTAATACTAGAATGACTGTAACCGAGTTACAGGAAGCGGCACGCAGAGTAGGGCTGGATAAAGTAGCAAAAACGCAGCCTAATATTCTAAATAATATACTCGGGTGGTGGATGAAGTTGAAAAAAACGAATCCCGATGCTGCTAATGCTCTTATACGCGGACTTATAGGCGCTGGCGTTGGTGGTATAGCAGGCGGCGGGATGGGTGCGGCAACGCGGGGACAAGGAGAACGCGGCGGTGTATTAGGTCCAGCCTTACTCGGGGCTCTGTTGGCCGGTGGCGGTACTGCTGCGGTATCTTATGGGTCTAAATTATATGGCGGCAGAAAACCAAAAAAATCTTTAGCAGGTGGTATAATATCTGGACTTGCTTATCCTGTAACAAAAGGCGGTATTTTACCGGTAGCAGGTGGTATATACGGTGGATGGAAAGGATTACTTAAAGGAAAGTATGGATATCCCACTAATAAAAGTAAGCCGTTTGCTACGGGAGCACGGGAAGCGATAGGAAAAGCTTGGAGAGGTGCGCTTCCTTCTAGTAAAGCACGACAACTAAAGCTAGATTCACTTTTTACGCAACCAGCGGGTAAGAGGATACTAAAGCCGCTTAGACCGCTTGGTCGGTTTGCCGCTAGGGGTCTACGGGCTGTAAAAAATATGCCGCCCCGGGGTAGACTCGGATTAGCAGGAATACCTCTTGGCATATTGGCAGGTTGGATAATTAAAAAGCAATTAGCTGGAGAAACTTAAAATGAAACTAGATGGTGGTTTTGTTAAATTAATATACTCATCTGCATTTGATAAAACTGTAGGTACGGGTGTACGAATAGTTGAAGATCCTTTAGCGTTGACTAAATCGGCGGAGACTATATTCGACTGTGAATACGACGCTATAAAACCTGATAAAGATCATATTGGCATTCATGCTGTAGCGTTAGGAGACGCTGAGCATTATGGTTTTAATCGTAATGCCGATGGGTTTTCGAAGAAAGCCTGCATAGGTTATCATCATACTTTCGTAAAAAATGGCAATGTATATCGGCATCATCAGAATAAAGACCCAGAGAAACGGATAGGGCAAATAGTTAAATCCGCTTACAATGCTCCGATGGGTCGTATTGAATTATTTCTTCATCTTAATAAGGACAAGGCAAGGGATGAACTACAGAAACTCGCTACAGATGGTGAGCTTACGGGTAGTATGGCGTGCGTTTTGGACCCAAACTATCCTGTTTTAACAACTAGTGGGTATAAAGCTATCGGCGATATTAAAGTCGGGGAAATTGTATTTACGCACGCTAAAAAATGGCAACGTGTTAAACTAATAAATCGGCGTAAATATACGGGATTGGCTTATACTTTTCATTTGAATGGCTTGTCAGTACCGCTTGAGTTGACAGCGGATCATATGATGTGGGCCAAAACTTTTGGTGGTAAAGATGTAGTAAATAAGGCTAAGCGTTACTTTAAAGACAGCACAGCTTTTGAAAAAGTCCAAGCTGATTGGATGCATGTGCGGCATTTGCACATTGGTGATAGATTTTTTTACAGCCCGATTATACCAATTCCCGGTGTTGGAGTTATAGATTCTACGGATCTGGCCCAGAAATACGTAGGTGCTGGCTGTAAAAATAAAACTATTTGTCCTGAGATGTATGCTGCAAATGAAGATGTAAAACTTGCATTTTTAGGGGCTTGGTTGGATGGAGACGGTTTTATCGATAAAAAAGGCGCACATTGGTCTTCAGCCAATCTTGGTTTAGGTTTACAAGGTAGGGATTTACTTGCAACAATTGATATTCCATCGAGTCTTTATAGGATTGACCATGCTAAGTGCGCAACCTCTGGCAAGCCAAATAGCGGAATGGAATATACGTTAAATATTGCGCATAGGGATATGGTAGAATTGGTACCTTGGAGTGCAAAAGTTGCTAACAGTGAATACACATTTGTACAAAAAAAGCGACATAATCCTGCGAGTATGCGGAAGTGTTCAGATGGTTTGTATGCGTATAGAATTAGTGCGATTGAATCTAGAAATGTAAAAGATATTCAAACATATAATCTTGAAGTTGAAAATGATGAATCTTATACATTAGCCGGATTAATTAGCCATAATTGTAGAGTAAGTTCGGATCGCTGTAGTATTTGCGGTAATTTACGCAAATCCGCACATGATCCTAAGCAATGCGAGCATGTTAAATTTGATTTAGGTAAGATGGCCGAAGACGGTAAAATCGTTGGTACGTATAATGATGAACCTCATTTTTTCGATTATAGTATTGTAACCAGGCCTGCTGATAGGATTGCATATAGCTTGAAAATAGCGGCCGATGAAGTTGTTGATTCGGCTAAACTTGCAGAAGCTGAAGGTATTTGGGTACCCGATAATATTGCGATTCAATCTAAAGACGCGTTAAAGAAACTTGAATATTTAAAAAAGGCTGCAGAACTTGAAACTCTATATTGTAAATTGGCAACGCAATCTGCTCAAGACAATAGAGAGCGTTATCTTAAGGAGTTATATAAAGCTGCGGAAGGAAGATTAGATGATAACACTATATCTAAGCTTCGGGAATATGCTCCTAAAGATGTTTTTTACAAGCTGGCAAAGCTCGGTATTATATTAGATGTTAATTCTTTTTTTAAGTATGCTATGGGTATTGATTATGGGGAACTAGCGCCGCACATGGCTGAGGCACGGGTAGCAGTTAAAAATATTTATACTAATGTTTTGAAAGAGAATGAATGCCAGAATCTGTGTAATGAAAATAGTTTTGATGTTGCTACGGATTCGTATAGCTCGACAAGCGGACTTAATGAACTTAATAAACAAGCTGATGACTGTAGTTTTATAGAGAATGTAGATCAACGAATTATAGAGCAAACTTTAAATCAAAAAAAGATTAAAATACAGCTTGACAAATCTGCTGAAATAGTGTTTAATACTAATAATATAAAAAATAAATTGGCAGAAAAATACGCTGCTTATAAACTTTCAGCTATTAAAGCCATTGAGGATTTACGTAAAGATACAGATACGGAAGCATTATTGGCACTTGCAGTAATGCAAAATGTAATAAGTTAATATTAACAGGAGTTAGAAAATGGAAACACCGACAATGAAATCGATTTTGGACAGTACACGCCAATTTATCGAGGTAAAGCGGGCGGAATTTAAGGATAATTTAGATAAAAGCGCCGCGGACAAAGAACTAGATATGTCAGGCGCCGGAGACGATAGCCCCAAAACACGTGGACAGGGATTAGAAGCCGATCAGCCTGCGTCTATCAGTGTTAAAAAGGAACCTGCAATTACAGCAGATGCTAATGCAGAACCCGAAGCCGGCGGTAGCGGAACAGCGGAAACTGCTGCGGGTAAGGAAGAGGACAATAAAACAGACCGTAAGGATAAGCTCGAAGCTGAAGATGCGGCCCCGGTGAGCGTAGAAAAGAAACCTCTCATTTCGGATAATATTGATGCGAAAGTTGCAACCGGTGTTTCTAAATTGGCAAATGAGATTCTAGACGATATTCACGGCTGGCAGAAAACACAACAGGTAGCAGCGCCTGCAAAGAAAGCAGAACCTGAGAAAGAGAAGAAAGATGATAAGCAAGCTGCCGGTCCAGAAATGGAGCTGACAACTGATGTTCTGGCCAAAATTGCAGCTATGATACTTTCGACAGAGGAAGGCGCAGCTTTTGTAGAAGGATCGCTTGCAAAAGCGGCTGGCGCAGAAGCAGCACAGGAAACATTAGGCTTTCTAGCTGAACAGTCAGAATTAGCCGAGAAAGAAGCGGCTTACGGACAAGGACAGTCTGATGCTGAAGCGTTAACACAGCAGGCTATATTTGATGCTGGTGTGGATTCTGTCAAAGCTCCAGTGGCCAAAGCCACAAAAGTAGCGGAAGCCGGGACATTTTCTAAACTTGGGCAGGCAGTAGCAGACGCTAGTATAGCCGATCTTATGGGTGGTGGAGCTGGAGTCGATGCTGGTGCAGAAGGTGCTGGCGCAGAAGGGGCGGGAATAGCTGATCTTATGGGTGGCGGAGCTGGCGCAGAAGGTGCCGGCATAGAAGAAGCTGGTGCGGAAGAGGAATTTTCAATAGAGGATATTCAAGCCGCGCTGGAAGCTATGGTAAGTGAAGGCGCAATCTCGGCAGAAGAAGCACAGCAAGTTGTGGAATACATTACCCAGGCGCAAGAGGCAGAAGGTGAAGTAGCTCCTGAAGGGGCAGAGGGTATTGTGGCTCCTGAAGAGGGTGCTGTAGCCCCTGAGGGTGAAGTAGCTCCTGAAGGTATTGTGGCCCCTGAAGCCGGGTTAGAGGCAGTGGCAGCGGATAAGTCTAGCGCAGCGTCGACTTTGATTGATGCTATTCATAAAGCACAGAAAGCCCGAAAATAAATAAAATGTAATGGAGGGCGGACTTATGGAAATTAAAGATACATTACAAAAGATTGCTAACTATATTGCGGTTACGCAACCTTTACTGGATAAAGCGGATGAAAATCGAACCTTGTACATTAAACGGGCACATCAGGTTGCCGGTGTACTAGCGAATAGGGGCATTATTGCCCACGACGTAATTAATGTGTTTGTGGATAAAATTGCGGCGGACGAAACCGGAAACGAGGCTTGGAATATAATAGAAAAACTGGCAGAAGCGTTACCGGCAAACGATCTTGGCAAACAAGCCGAGATTGCGGCAAGTGGAACAAAGCTCGATGCTTTTGAGAAACTTGCGCTATACGGAGACGCACGTGCCGATGTTAGAAGTCCAGGGGTAATTGATTAACAAGAATTCAATTGTACAAGGAGAACTACTATGAGTTGGTTCAATGTACTTAAGGGCGCGTATCCGTCTCTGCAGCAGATCGATAAGACACTTGATGTCGCATCGGGTGAGACAGGGATTGTGCGTGGTTCCCTTATATATCAAGTTGGGACCACATTTAAACTGGCCACAGCGACGCAAAAAGCTGACGTTACAGCGTACATCTACTTTTGTTTGATGGCGCAGACTGATCTTGTTGCGGGCATGGCTGGAAGTGTGGGTCAAGGAGCGGCAAATGGTGTTGCAAGAGTTAATGGGCTTGCATGCGGTATGCCGTTTGAGTTTGAAACGGATCAGTATAATACTAGTGAAAATTATACTGTAGGTACGTTACTGGAACCTGGTGCTAGTGGTAAACTTACCACGCATGTCACCGGGGATAATTGCGTGGCGCAGGTTACTAAAGTTGTAACCTCAAGATGGGTCAATGATGCCATTGCAGTAACAGGATATCGTACAGGTGCAAATGTGAATGTGCTTACCGCACGTACACTTTGGATTCCATTATTCGCAACTACATAATCAGCGTAAGCTGACTATGGTTGCCTTAAAAAAGGAGAACAGTCATGGGTACACAAAATGTTCCTACTTCTGTAATCAATGCGCGAATCCTTGAGCATCTGGACAGAGGCGAAGTGAAGAAAGCACAGGACGCTGCTACGGATTATACCCGTACACAGATCCGTGAAGAATCATTCGTATTCAAGATTCTGCCGCCTGAAAAAGCGACAGATGATATGCTGGACAGGGCTCTTGATGAGCGCCTTCAAATCATTTGCGAGCTGGAGCCGGATTCTCCAGGCGCTAAATGGGTTCCGTTGCAGACGATTCCGGATGGCGAGTATATCACAGGATCACGATATCTCGTTCCGTTTGCAAGAATACTAACACCGAAATTCGTGAAAGATATTGATGAACTGCGTACATATCGGCAGGATATTAGAAAAATCATAACTGATAATTCTATTAAGGATGGTTTGGCCGAGGTGGATGGTAAGTTCATGGACACAGTTAATGCGATTGTATTGGATGCAGCTTCGCAGGGTGCTGCTAACAATGTGAGCGGAAAAGTTCAGTGGATCGAAACATCTGATCCTTTGAATCGTTCATCTTTTGCTGAAGCCAAAAAAATGCTACCTCGGGGCAACTCGGATGGCAAATATAGGCTTAAAAACTACATCTGTCTTATGAACGATGTAACAGCACAGGATTGGCTGAAGCTCGATCGTGCGGAAGTCGGTGGTGACCTTTCGGAGGAATTCTTCCGTAATGGTTTAACGACAGATACATTCCTTGGCGTGAAAGCTATTTTCACGATTAAGGATGATCTTGTACCGGATAACTATGTCTATTTCTTCGCGGCACCTGAATTTTTAGGCAGGTGCTTCTATCTAACCGATTGGACAATGTTCATGAAGAAAGAAGCTTTCTTCATTGAAATGTTCAGTTACTGGCTGGGTGGTTTCGCGTTTGGTAACATAGCCGGTATGGCTCTGTGTAAGTTTAACCAATAATAGCAAACATAATCAGCAGAGTCGGGGGGTTATTCCCCGGCTCTGCTTTATCCCTTTAATCTATAGGAGTACTATGGATAAAATTTCAGAACAGTGGCTAGTGGGGTTTGTTAAAGTCGCTCATGATATGGGCGCTTCACCTGAAGAATGCGAACAACTATTAAAAGTAGCGTTAGACCAAAATATCCAAAATCAATTTCCAGAGAAGTATGCTGAGGGTTACAACGAAATAATAGAGAAAATTGCACAACTACAGGGAACAACGGCTTGGGGGCGTAAATGGCATGACCTTTTTGGCAGCAGAACGTCTAAAGCAAAAGACGTGTATCAAAGAAAGCTTGAAGCAGATAGAAAGCGATTTCTTGAGAGTAGCGATTTCTCAAGATGGTTTCAACAAAATCCTAGAGGTATGCCTATTAAGCGGACAAGACCGAGCGGCGTATCAATTGTTACTCCCACACCGCAGGAATTCAAAGGTTGGACTCCTGAGCAGCAAGAACTATTAAGGGCAAAGCAGGAGGGGGAAGTAAAGAGCATAAACGAGCTCAACGCTATTAAAAATATTAGCGCCAATAAGGCCCCTCGTAGGTATACACCAGAGCATAACCAGTGGGTAATGAATCTTTCTAGGCCAGATTGGATAAAATACAGAGATAGAATAATGTTACAGAACCAGCGTAGAGATCTTCTGTCTCGTGTGCGTACAACTAGCCAAGGATACGATAGATAGGATTAATTATGATAACTCCACAGGGTAATGATCAGTATATTACTGAGCTGGATGTGCGTATTTGGTTGCGCGACAATGATCCTTCTGCCAATGAGCTTATTGATGATGTCGAATTTTCTCCAGAAGAAATCAGAACTGCTATGACATTAGCAGTTGATAAGTGGAATGATACACCTCCCTATTTAGGCGCATACGAGTATGATAAATTCCCTTTCCGCAGTGCTTTACTGACGGGCACAACCGCTAATTTGCTGTTTATTGCGGCAAACCGTTATCGTCGTAATAAACTGAACTATAATGTTCCAGGGGGCGCTGTTAACGATAAAGCTAGAGACGCTGATTATGATAGTGCTGGCGAACGATTAAGCGCCAAATATGACAAGTGGATACAGCATAATAAACGCGCCATTAATATGGATAACGGCTTTGGAATTATTACTTGAAAAATCCTTTTACTACTGTAAAAATACTTCCGAACTATGCAAAAGGCTTTACTTTTTTATGGGAGCTATCCAAAAGCTTCTATGAAAAGATGCCTTGGATTTTTCAGGTAGAGGAAGCACCGAGTGACAAAGGGCCCTGGAATGCTATATCTCCGGAGCTTACCAATATTTTTGTTTTTTCGGAAATTGATAAAAAGCGTTTGATAAATAAAGACTTGGTTTTGTTCTTTCGAATTACACTAACGACTGCTGAGAATACTTATATATCGAATGTAAGAACCCCATACGGGGATTTAAACAGACATGATTATCTAATCGTGCGAGATATAATGCGTCGCGAAGTTTTGCAGCAGAAAATGTTAGCCGGTACGCAGGCAATTATGTGGAATCGTGCGACATGGGGTCCGCGGTGTACACATTGTAGGGATCCTATTACCGGTAGCCGCATTAAAAACGATTGTGAATATTGTTATGGCGTAGGGAGGATACCTGGGTATCATGGACCTTATGCCATATATGCTACATTTAGTCCTACAAAGCGTAATACGGAACAAAAGCCTAACGGTAACGGAACTGTGCAGCTTTATTCCTGGACAGTGCGCATGATAGGTTATCCTTACGCTAAGGATAAAAATATTATTATCGATACAGAATCAGACAAACGGTATATTGTGGATGGCGTATCAAACCTAACTGAAATACGTAGGATTCCTGTAGTGCAATCCTTAACTGTTAAAGAATTACCAGTTTCGGATCCTGCGTATAAATTGGGTAAGCAAAATGATTAAAACAGCAAGATTAAGTTCAAACACACCGTTAGAGGTTGAAGACAAGCCTTTAATGGATGCTGGTATTGCGGACAAAGTAAAATTACTTTGTCATGTTCGAAAAACGCCTAATGTATTATATGGGATGTTTGTAGAACTAACGCGGCAATTTTATTCTGATAAAAATAATTTACCCGTAGATGTTCAGACTGTATGGGCACCAGAAATGGAAAAATCCCAATTATGGATTGATTCTGATTATATTTGGGAGGATATAAATCCTGAACAGCGCCCGGCTATTTATATAAAGCTGGGGGAAATAAACTATAGTTCTTCTCATGGCCGACATGATGGTAGGATAGGAATAGATCTAGAAGAAGCTGAATATCATTATGCACGTAAAGGGGCTGGCAATATTTCCTGGGCACATATAGGCAGTACCAGCGGAGAAACAATTGTACTTGCGGGCGCTACTTTAGATTATTTTGATGCTGTAAGTAAACTGATTCAAGAGGATTTTAATTTTCAAACGTTTGAAATTGTTCAGATAAGCCCATTGAGTATGACAAAAGAGACTAAAGAGCGTTATCTTAGCACAGTAACAGCAGCTTTTACATTTGAAGATACGTGGACAATTAAAAAAGAAAGTCCTAAGCTTAAAAAAATTATATTCGCCGCGGGACAGAAGGTTCTGGACGCACTATAATGCACATAATTTAAAAATAAAAAAAAAGGTTGACACTAGCGTAATTTTATGTTACTGTATTTGATAACGATAAGAAAAGTTATACAAATAAAGGTTGACAATTCGTGTTAAATATTATACGCTCTTAGAAACGATAAATAAGGAGAATTAGAATGTCTTATATAATGCCGCAAGTTCAAGTATTTCAGGAATTTAAAACCCTGCCCACAGCAGTTATTGAAAATCTTAACGCGTTTGTTTTTGGACCTAATTACAAGCTTTTCCGTTATGCGATTGCCGCGGAGAAAGCATTAATTAGTCTGGGTGCATACGATAAAGATAGTGATAATGATTATGTGTATCCAGCTCAGCCTGCTGGTTCAATTATCGACCAGGATTATGTTAAACTGTATATGGAATCGATCTGGGCGGAATATTTAACGATTGCCGCATCTGCTACGCATCCGTTAAATGTAGTCGGTCCTTCGGAACGTAATAAATTACGTGCTGCGCCGGTTATTGGCGAAGCTAAAGAAGGCCAAAGCGCTGGACCGACCCCCATTGCCGGAGTAGATATGGATTCTTCTGGTTACTTTATTGGTAATGTTGCATTACCGGAAGACTATTATTTCTATGCACAGGGCGGAGAGACTAACGACTGGAAAACGGATATCAGCACTTCTTCAGGCGAGGATGCAGTTTTAGCGTATAAAACATCAGAAGGTCTTTCAGGGACAGTTAGTGTCCTTAATGCTAATGATCCTTTAGGCAATAACGTATTGACAGCGGGTCCTGACGGTATACAGTTTGATCTTGATGGCGGTATTGATAGCGAATTATGGTCTCCAATGGTTGTACGTTTCGCTGATGCTGCTGGAACAAGTTATTTTGATCTTTCACTTGATTACGATGCAATTAAAACAATTATCAATTGGGCAGTCGATGATTTGATACCGATCAGTATTAACATCGGACCTACGACTATGCCAAATTCGGTTGATTGGGACGATGTTACCCGCACGTTAACTATTGCCTTAAATGAGATTACAGCATATACACTTACGGCGCTAAAGGAGGCATTGGACAGAGATTCCGACATTGCTACATATTTTGATACAAGTGCCATTACTGGCACAGGCGGGGGCGAAACAGAAACAGCTGTAGATCAGGATTCGGCTGATGTTATGTCTGGGCATGATATTATCGTCCTTCGTGATTGTTATCGTATTCGTATTCTTCCTAATCCTTATACATTTAAAACAGCTAATGATTATAACAGGTCGGCGCATTTCAAGAATCGTGATGTTAAGATTGGTGACAGGTTACGTTATTCTGTGACTGACGATAGTTTAGTTGTTCATACTGGCGAGACTAAGATTGTTGGGTTAGAGGCAGATAAAAGTATTGCCGCTATCGGCGATCCTTCGGTTGACGTCGTGAATGGCGCCTCACAGAGTGCTACGGATTTGGTAGCGGCAGGAGATATTGTAATACCTGGCAGTGATAACCAGCGTGATTTTGACGGTATTAATACAACATTGGTTGCTTTAGATGCCGTAAACATACAATATCCGGGCGAACTTATTTCCGGTATTATTGCTGATACGTTTACAGTTACAATTACTAAGGCCGGTGTTGCTGGTATAGCTGAAGCTACAGTGACCAACGCCAGCGGTACATATTCGCGTGAAAATGTGTTGATTGAAGCTGTAGGTGCTGATGATGGTAAGATCTATCTCGGTAATAATCTGTGTATTAATTTCGATGCAGGTGCGGCTGAGGATGGAGTTTTCCAGGCAGCCGATACTTATACTTTTTCGGCTGATGTTAATGCTGCTTATACCGCAGTGGCCGGCACTTTGCTCGTAGCCTCTGCTGGTACGTATATCGGTACTAGCAATACTACTTACAAGGTCGAGGTTATTCGCGGTGGTGTGTTTGATCGTGCAGTTAATGTAATTAATGGATTACAGCAGCCCGCAGCCGCGGTTTTATCTGTTACGGTTTCGGATGCCGCTTGGACAGGTGGCGATATTAATGACGAGTATGTTCTTAAATGTAAAACAGCAGGCTCGCTTACTACTGCCGAATTTATATTGTCGTCTCAGCTTGGCGATAGTCAGACAACCGTACAATTTGCCGGTATAGCTACAGATGTAGATCTTGGCGGCAAAGGAATGACGGGTCAGTTTGACGCTGAGGACGCATTTGATATTGGTGATTACTGGGTAATTAAAGTTAATGCTGCAAGACCTCAGGTGCGCATAACCGATACAGCCGGTATTGATAACGGCGGTACATTGACTGTAAATGATACTGTTGCAGTTGCATTGGGTTCATTAGGTGCTACATTGACTTTTGCAGCCAATACTAATACTGAAGACGGCTTCTGCGCGAATGGAGGCTTGCTTAAAGGCGATATTTTCTATGTAGCAGTTACAGCTGAGGCTGACGCTGCTATCAAGACATTGGTTTTAGCCGATGATCTTTCAAGTGATATTATGGCTGGAGAGAAGGCGGACGGTACTACAAATGGTGTTCCGAATAATGTCTCAGTATGGCTATATTTGCTCCAAACTTCAGCGGCGATTACTACTAAAAAAGTGCAGTCTTCTCCGGATTATAACTGGCAGGCTGATAGTGATTCTATCAATGTAAAACAGGATATTGCAGTTCAAGACGCGTCCTGGTATGAAGATGATGGGTCATTGCCGTATCTTACTGTGTATAAAGCTGATATGTATGCTGAATATCGGGCATTGCTTACTGCATTATCCGATACTATTCATTTTATTAGTGATATTAACGATGTTGCAACCGATATAGGAACAATTACTCCTGACGCTGTATTAGCACAGGGTGTGTATAACGCGTTGGCAAATAGCGGTGATAGGGATGTCTATTATATGGCCGTACCCACGGACGATGCTGCAGGGTATGATAAAGTACTTGCCGCTGCAACATTAAGCGATGATGTTTATGGTCTTGCGCCATTAACGCGCAATGCTTCTATTCTGGCTACCGTTGAAGCTCATGTTAATGCTATGAGTACGGAGACTGATAAACGTTGGCGCTTCGGATTCGTTGGGACAGAAATGGCGACAAACGTTGTAGTTTATAATAAAGCTAAGAACGCGTATAGCGAAGAATATTTTGCTACTATTAAAGATAATCCTAGTGTTGCTGGTAATCAATATACGCTAGTCGAATTCTGGCGGGCTGATGGTGTTACACCGGCGCCTACGGAAATTCTTTCTGATGTAGTTGCTGGAGATAAGATTAGAATTAATTTCGCTACGGACGCTTGGGGTGACGCTACATATACTACATATATAGTTGCATCACTTGTTTCTAATACGTCATTAAAGCTTACAGCAGGTCCGGACGCTGCGATTTCAGTAGCGGAAAAGGCGGAAGTTTGGCATGATTATACTATAGCTGAAATGGCGACAGCTGTTGCGGCAGAATCTGCTGCTTTTGCTAATAGACGCATGGCGCATATATTTCCGGGTAGCTTAGGAGCTTATGGTGTAACACAGACATCAGAATTTGCGGCTGCGGCAGTTGCAGGTTTATGCAGTTCTGTGCCGCCACAACAGGGTTTAACGAATATCGAACTTAATGGGTTTGATGATCTACCGATGGTTTACAGCGTATTTAACAAGGCTCAACTTGATACAATGGCTGAAAACGGTACGCTGATCATTATGCAGGATACTGCGGGCGGTGTTATTTATATCCGCCATCAGGTAACAACTGCAGCTGCTTCAGGCAATCTCAATACAACAGAGTTAAGTGTTACAAAGAATCTGGACAGTATAAGTTATTATTTTGCAGAACGGTTACAGCCGTATATTGGAAAATATAATATTACGCCGGAACTTCTGGATGTATTGGATACACAAATGGCCGATGGATTGATGTACTTAGGCTCAAGAACATCTATTGGACTTTTGGGCCCACAGATACTCTTAGATAATACAGAAATTTTGAGTATTGCAGCACATCCTGTATTGAAAGATCACGTTATAATTAATCTCAATGTACAGCTTCCATATCCGTTGAACGTGTTGGAACTGCATATTGTTGTATAAAGAAAAAAAGGAGAATTTATCATGGGATTTGGTAATGATATATTTGGATATAAAAGAAACCCTAAGCCGAGAGGCGTATTTTCAACAGAAGATTCGAGTTTGACATTCGGTGGTGTCAGCAATCCTGTCGGTTATTTAGTTCAAAACTGGAATGTTTCATATACGCAGCAAGTACAGGAGCTCTTTGAAATAGGCTCTAATGCGTTATATTGGGCAAAAGGCAGACCGACAGGCCAAGGAGTCCTAGGCCGTGTTATCGGCGATTATGATGCCGATGCACCGTATGAGGGCTTTTTTCCTCCGGACGCGTATGATGTTTGTGACGGCGGGGCAACTATGCAGTTAGCCGCGAAGGGCGGAGCTTGCAAGGGACAATTGGAAAAAAGGGTAAATATTATAATGTCTGGTGTTGTTGTCACAAGTATTGGATTTGCGATGCAGGTTGCTGATGTCAGGCTTATAGAAAACTTTGCTTGGCGATTTGCTTATCTTCAATTAAGATAAATGGATTGCTGACCATCGTAGGATGGCTAAAATCTAAAAAAAGCTAGGGACGAAAACGAAAACGTGTATAAGATTATTAAAGAATCCCTAGCCTAGATATTACTGGTATATCTGGGCCGGGGATTTTTTTTTTTTTTTTT
>Ga0075125_10000247_pt1 | contig 23436 bp, 39 predicted proteins | sample AntAceMetag02UKN_FD_69810 | JGI IMG/M metagenome (GOLD analysis project Ga0075125, IMG submission 69810) | Saline lake microbial communities from Ace Lake, Antarctica - Antarctic Ace Lake Metagenome 02UKN | ecosystem: Environmental > Aquatic > Non-marine Saline and Alkaline > Saline | place... | reverse complement strand
GATTAAATGTTTCAAGAGCAGGAGATTATTTATGGTTTGTTCAAGGAGTTAAGAAATATATACCCCCTGCATTAATTCAGATGGGAAAAGAAGAATATTGGTATTATATCCGTGCTGATGGAGAATGGATTAATTTCGGACTTAAAGATATTGATGCACTTCAAAAGGAAGCAGGAGCATTCTTCATTGATACTGATATGCGAATGAGCAGGATAACAACTGAAAGGCATTTAAGAGCAGTATTTAAAGATGAAGGATTTTGGAAAAAATATGGAGAAATGATGATGATGGCTGGATTTGTTTTAATTGTAACAGTATGTTTAATTGTTTTATTCACAAGATTATCAGTTCTTGCTGATTCTATTAATGACTTAGCAAGTTCAATGAGAACTTTTTATGAAGAATCTGAAATATTAAATGAATTAGTTATGAGCAATAGAAATAATAATGTTTTGCCAACAAGAGATATAAATACATCAACATCAGGGCTGATTCCTGTGTAATGTAAGGAGGATTAAAAATGAAAGAAGATGCACATAAATTATTGAAGATGTTGTTGATTGGAACAGTAGCTTTTATATTTGGATATATAATGAAAGCTTGGAATATTAGTATGATTTTAGGATTATCCTATGTTTTGTTTTATTTCTCTGTTGGGTTTACAATAGGCACAATCGGAAAATCTAAAAATGGCAATAATTGAAGATATAATTGTTCCAATAATATCTGGAAGCTTTGTCTTAATTTTCATTATTTTAATATTATTAGGAGTTGGATATGTTTTGTATTTACTTGGCTTAAAGAAAGTAATCTCTCGAAAGTTCCTAAAAGTTCCAACTCCTTCTCAATCAGAGATAGAATTAATTAAAAAATCTATTGAAGAAAAGAAACCATTGTATAGATTATTAAATGATATTCCTTTGTTAAATGCAAATAAAAGGACTATGTATGTATTAAAATATAAGGAGATGGCCAAAGGTTAATGGGAGGTTGTAGTATGGGGTGCTATTGTCCTGATTTCACAGAATCCTATTAATCGGCTACAATTTAAAAATGAAAAAAATAATTGCTTTAGATTCTGGATCAGGAGTATATGAAATAGAAGTTGAATTAAAAAGTCTTGAAAATTTAAAGGATAGTCTTATGGCTAATAATTTTTTAATTATTGATGGTGTTCTTATTAATTCAAGTCATCTTATATTTGTAGATGATCCAAAAGAAGATTTTGGAGATAAAAATGATAAATAATATAATTTCGTTTGAAATTGGATTAGCACTTGGAATATCTATTGGTATTATTGAGATGTCGTTACTAACTTTATTTTATTTAAAAAAACACGGAGATGATGTGAAAAATGGAAATTGAAAAACAACATATAAAAATAACTAATCCAATTAAATTGGGTTTTGGTATAGGTGTTGGATTCAGTCTTGCTGTTGGATTAGGATATATTATAATAGGGATTATTTCAGCAATATTTTTTCTAATGATACCAATATAAAAATCGGAATAGTTATATATTTAATAAGTTATTATTTACTATCAACATATAAAAATAAAAAAATATAGGAGGATAAAATAAAATGCCAAATAGAGATGGAACTGGGCGACTTGGAAAAGGGAAAAAAGATGGTCGTGGGTTAGGAAACTGTAAATAGTTTAATAGAAAATTAAAATGGAATCAGAAGAAGATAAGAAGAAAGCAGAAGCAGAAATTGAAACAATAAATAAGGAGTTGTCTTTATTAGGAGATGAAAGAATATATCGGAGAGATATATTAATTATTCTTAATTTAATTGCATCTTCATTAGATAATATTGATAATCATCTTAAAGAATTAAAGAAATGAACAAACAAATAATTCCTTATCTACTATTAACAATAGTAGTAATTATGTTATTTGGATTACTTTTTTATATGTATATTCACATTGATAAGATGACTAATTCTCCTTGTGAATATTGCGCAGATTCTATTGGAGATAATGTTGTTTGTTCTTGTGTTTCAAACGGTAGGTTACTCGCTTTTGGCAATTCTCCAGAGGGCTATTTTGCTCCTTAGGGTAGGGTTTTGGTGTCTTTTAAACCCTTGAAAACAGCATATTTTTCCATTTTCTTTTTGATTAATTCCCAATCAGAATGTAAATATTTTTCTGTTGTGGCGATTGAATCGTGCCCAAGAAATTCTTTAATAACATAAATATCTGCTCCTTTGTTTAACCAGTTGGAAGCAACTGTGTGTCTTATTAAGTGTGGATTAATGTGCCTTCCGATAACTTCACTTACTTCTTTGAGTATGTTAAACCATCTTGTCGGTTTAATATTAAAGATTAAGCTATCCATAAGAGGATTATTTAATTCTGAATATCTATAAAAGTTTTCTATTACTTCTTTTGGAATAAGCACGATCCTTTCCTTATCTCCTTTTCCAATAATATTTAATTCACAGGGTTTGCTTTTGTCGTTCGCCCATTTATTAAAGTTAAAATCTTTCCATTTTAAATTGAGTAATTCAGCACGCCTTAATCCTCCATAGTAAGTAATATCAAATGCCAAACCATTCCGAACCCTTAGAGGATTACTATAAAAATATTTTCTTACAGATGTTATTTCTTCATTGCTCAAAATTTTAATTAGTCTTTTCCTTTTCCTTCCTGTAACTCTTGGCAATGTTATATTCAATTCTTTAAAGTCAATCCAATTTTTTAATACAGCTCTTGGAGAGTGGTATTTATATTTGTTTAAAAATATTATACAAGTTCTTTTAGTAATATTTGTTGGAAGGTATTTAATATAATTCATATAAGTATAAATTGTTTTGTCGCCAAGCTGTTTTGCTTTGAGATACTCCTTAAAATCTTCAATCTCATCCATTTTGTATACTATATTTAGCAGTTTTCTTTTAAAAACCTTGTGAACAATAGTAATATATTGTTCTTCGATACTGGAGCATACGATTAAAAAAATAAGAAAAAGGGCGCTCCTTAACCGAATAACTTACACACACACAATTAAAAAACCTTATATACAAGAAATAATATAACATAATTATGTTCAAAAAAGGAGCATTTGAAACAGCAAAAGATCAGGATTATGATGTATGGAATTTATCAGCTCCATATATATTCTTCAAAATATTTAAGTTTATGGAATTATTTGATTCTTATGAAGTCGTTGCCAGATACGGTCGTGAAAGTTTAAATGATATAGTTCCAATAAAAGAATTTGCTTGGAGGCGTAAAGAAGCATTAGACAGATACCTTGTTTCATTAAAATTTATAATTAGTAATTCAAAATTTATTATAATTGATAAAGAAACACTTGATAAATTCAGAGATAGAGTTGATGCATTAATAAAGAATATACATTTAACTAATAATATGCAACAAGATCAACTTACAAAAAGCAATATTTTAGTAATTGAAGAACAGAAGTTTAATTATATACTTACACAAGCAAGAAATATTTATGAGGATGTTTCTATATTATTAAATAATGCAGGATTAATATTCAGAAAGAAAGAAGATTTTGATCTTGATGCAATTAAAAGTCATTTTATTAATATAGCATAAATAATACTCTCGTGAGGGAGCTATATACCGATTCACCTCCGTATATATTTGCACAGAACAATTAGGTCGAAAGATGCTACACTCAGTCAATTCTTGTGAAAACTGAGAATGCCAATTCCATATGGGCGTTGTTCTGTGTATTAATAATCAAAAATGAGAATACCAATTTGGAGTATTAAAATCTTATCAGGGATGTTACAGGAAAAGATTGAAAATAATTTTGATTGTCTTGTTATAGTTGATGGAGTTACAGGAATAGGAAAATCAACATTAGCAATCCAGATTGCAAGATATTGTAAACATTATCTTTTTAATTATGAAACAGATTTAATTTATTCTCAAGAAGAATTTATTAAAGCTATGAAAACAAAATATATGTCTACAATAATTTCTGATGAGATGATTAATATTGCTTTCACAAGAGATTGGTTTCAGAAGAAACAAAAAGATATAATTAAATTAATTAATATGAATAGAGATCATAATAATCTGATTATTTTATGTGTTCCAAACTTTGCTGATTTGGATAAGAAAGTAATTAATGCTTGTAGATTAAGATTAACAGTTATTCGTAGAGGTTATGCAATAATTCAATCTAAAAATGAAACAATTTATTCTCAAGATAAGTGGGATATAAATGTAAATGAGAAAATTGAAAGAGATTTTTTAATTAAGAAGAAAAAGATTAATTATTTTAAATTAACAACGTTTAGAGGAATGGTTCATTTCCACGATTTGCCTCCAGTTGTAAAAGAAAAATATCTGAAAGTTAAAGATAAAAAAAGATCTGATATTTATGGAGATATTAATGCAAAAGAAAGTTTTGAAAAAAATCTTCCTATTGAAAGATTAATGAACTCTTTATTAAATAAAGAATTTGCAAATAAAACTGATTATAACAGATTCGCAGAATTTCTTGAAGTTCCATTATTAAACTCACTTGAAAAAATAAGACAAAGAATGAGAGCAAAAGGAATTAAAACTCAAATTAGCGATTTGTTTACAGATAATATTAAAAAGACAGAACAAAAAGAAGCAACAGCAAAAGAAAAAGATAGGCAACAATATGTTAGAGAACACTTCAAAATGAATTAGCAAACATAAAATTTATAATGTATACATTGTATACAAAATAGTAAATGGTTTCCAGAGGAAAATTCTCGCAACAATTACAACAAATTCCCGAATCGCAAACAAGGACAGAAAGGCGTATTGAATCAGGAATAACACAAGAACCAGAAAGAGATTATCGTGCAGAACAGATTTCTTCCAATTTAACAGAAGCAAAGGCAGAATATACAAAAAGCGTTGAAAGACAAGAGAAATTAAGAAGAAAAGAAAGGAAAAAAGATGATGCTGGTGAAGATAGTAGTTATTATTCTATAAGGAAACATTATTGGAACAAAGTAAGAAACACTTGGGTTAAAGAAGGTTATGATTTAATTAAAAAAGGTTATACTTATGAATCTGTAAGAAAATATATTTGGCGTAAAGCAGACAAAGGAAAAGCACAAGAAGAATCAAGATTACAAAAAACAGAATCAGCAAAACAATTTGATCCAAAAAAACCATCAAGATTAATTGAAATAACTCCAACAACTTCTGCAAAAAGTTTAAAGGCAAAAGGATATTCTTTTAAAACTTCTAAAACAGGCGTTATTTCTGAAATAAGAGCTCCATCAGGAAAATTAGTTCAAACAGAATATTCTTTAAGACAGGAACAAGAAGGAAAAAGTCTTGTTTTCCCACTTGCTAAAAAACCAGAGTTAGAAGTTATTAAAGCTCCTTCTCCAAAAAAAGTTACTAAAATTGGAGGCGTTACAGTTTCAGAAGGAGTTGCTGGATTGCTTACTCCAAATGTAATGGCACATTATCAAGATATAAGAATTACACAAGAAGCAGAAAGGCGACTTGGCGTAACTCCAACAGAATCAACAACAGGGTTTAAAAGAAAAGCAGTTATTAGAGAAAAGAAAAAAGTAAGAGAAGAATTAGATCCAAGATTGGATACTGTTAAAACATTTTCTGTATTAACAGGAAAAGCACTTCTTGGAAATATAATGATTAATCAAGCAAATACAAATAAAAAAATACGTTTTGCATTAGGTTATACAAAAGGAGGAAAAGTTACAGAAGGAATAACTCAATTTACGAAAGTGGGCGCTACTGCTTTCAGAATTGGAGATTATGCTCTTGCAACAATAGAATCTTCGGCATCTTCATTAAAATCATTATCAAGTTTTGTTGGAGAAAAAGAAGGAACAACTCCAGCAGAAAAGAAAAGATATGATAAACTTCCATTTTATATGAAAGATGCAAATATTTTTGGAAAGGTTGAAACTTGGGCACAAACCGAAAGAGAATTAACAAAAACAGCTTTATATAAAAAAGATCCTGTAAAAGCAGACATAATTTATTCAAAAGGAACAGAAGATATATTAAAAGCAATAGAAATTGCTTGGATTACTGGAGCGATTGCAAAGGTTGGGATTAGAGGAGCAAAAGGAGTTAAACAATTAATAAAACCAAAACCAAAATTAGTTGGATCAAAAGTAACTCAAAAAGCATTTACTATTGCTGATACCAAATTTGCTGAAATTGAAGCATTTGGAACTACTGGAGTAACAAGTGCTGATGATATTGTTATTAAATCAATAAGAGCTATTCCAGATACAGAAGTTAAAAGAGGATTTAATATATTTACTCCAAAACCTCAAATTACAGAATTAACTTGGTCTTATAACAAATATGGATTTCTTGAAAAAAGATTAACAACAGAAGCTATTGGAACAGGACAAATAAAGGGATATGGAGGACAGGCAGTTGCAGAATTAAAAAATGTTTATGGCGTTCCAAAAATAAAATTATTTGGTAGAGGTGTTTCAGGAATTGATATTAAAAAATTAACAACATATAAACCACTTCAAATTACTCCAACAATACAATCTGGTATAAAAGGAACTGTTGGAGATGAGATAATTAAAACAGCTATATATCCAAGTAAATATTCAACAAAAAAATATGATGTATATGGAAAGAATATTGAACAACAAATATTAAAATCTAATAAAAAACTGTTTGAAAATTTCAAAATTAAATATTCTACTGAAAGAGCTGTTGGAAGTGAAATTAAAGTATATGAAGGATTTAAGAAAGGATCTAAATTCAAAACATTTCAAACAGAACCATTTTATACAGCAAGAGATTTAAAAATTCCTTTTAAAGAAACAATCACAACTCCAACAAAAGAAACAAAATTAATTGTTTCAGCACAAAAAGGTATTTCTGGAATAAGTATAAGAGAAATTAAAAGAGATCTTCGCAAGATTGGAATTTTTGAATATAGTAAATTATCTGCAACAAAACCAAAATTTAAATTAATTGGTTTTAAAGGAGAGGGTTTATCTGTTATTTCAACTCCAAAAATACCAGAATTAACATTTGAAATTCCAAAAACTCCAAAAATTAAAGGAATAAAAGATATATTTGCTGATAAGAAATTTGTTACTCCAAAACCAAGATATGTTAAAACAGGGAAAGGAACATATCAAATTGAAAGAGTTAATACAAAGAACTTAATTCAAACAATTCCTTCTACTAAACAGAAAGAAACACAAATTGGAGCAGTTTTGTCTGAATTAGTTGAAAAACAAAGTTTAAAAGTAATTCCAAAAGTTTCAACAAGATTGGGTGTTGCTCCTGTTCTTACAATAAAGCAATTACAACGGCAAAAATCAGTTCAACAGAGGGGTTCTGTGAGCTTAGAGAAGCAACTTCAACGCATAATTTTCAAACAAACAAGTTCCCAAAAATTAAAAACATTACAAAGGTCTAAGTCATTAACAGGAACAAAACAACTTCAAAGAGTAACTTCATTAATAAGAACTCCAAAACCTCCAGTAATAGATATTCCTTTAAATATATTTGTTCCAACGCCTCCATCTCCAATACCTTTTTACTTTGATATTGACAGGGAAATTCTTAAGAAAAAGATAATTGCTAAACGAAAAAAGAAGAAATATAAAGCTGTTTTTGGTTATACTCCATCATTTTCAGCAGTAGCTCTTAATTTAAAACCAAAAATAATAACTGAAAAAGAATTAAATAAACTTATTAAAAAGACACAAACAGGGTTGGAAATACGGAGAGTTGTAAGAGTTAAATCACGAAAAAAGAAAATTATCTCTGCAATAGGTTTTATTCGTAAAAAGAAAACAATAAGACGGAGTAAGAAAAAAAGGTGATTTAAAATGGATATACCAGAAGAAACATACAAAGATTTGAAAGAAAAAGGATATTCTGATGAGGATATTGAGAAAACTATGCAGAGTATGGATACTCAACAGACAGGGCAAATTCCTGTTAATATGGAGAGTTCTGCTTTTGATAATGCTCCTTCAAACGATTTAATTAAATTCCAGTTGGAATTGGATAATATTCTTGAAAGAATTGAGCATATTCTTAGAGGTGATATTATTAAGTTTGATAAGGATGGAAATCGGTTTTGGGAAAAAGATAAGGAAGGCGAATTTGCAATCCTTAATGATAAGGGTGTTCGGTTAATAATGAATATTTTAGGAACATATATAACAAGAAATACAATCCTTTCAAATTACAAAGAATCTCAAATAAATGAATTGCTTTATAATCTTGGTGTTGAAATTAATGATTTAATTTTTATGAAGTATGAAGAAATTGGAATGGATACAATAAACAAAAGAAAATTATATCCTTCTCTTGTAACTCAATTAGTTGATCTTGTAAGAAATTCATATACAAGGGCTTTACACGGTTTGGAAAGAAGCTCTTTGAGAGAAGCAAGGAGGGTTATGCAAACAGAATCCATCTATCCAGAACAATTATCAACTTATGTTGGTCAACCTCAACAGAAACAAGGATTTTTAAGTAAGACATTCGGAGGAGGTCGTGTATAGTGAGAGCATTAAAGATTGTTCTTGCAATTATATTATTATTAACAATATTTATACCAATTAATGCGATACCTCCTGTGCTACAAGCAGGGACTTTTGAAACTCCTACATTATTAATTGCATATCCATCTACGCCTTATTATCCTATTTCTGAAAATATTACAATAAATTTTCACGTTTTTAATTCAACTGGATTTGTATTGGATGAAAATGATTCTGTTTGCACTTTTCATTTATTTGATAATTATGGAACAAACATTCTTGATCTTGAAAGTTTAAATGTTTCTGATAAAATATTTTATGTTGAAATTGCTGATGATATTTTTTATGAAAGAAGTAAATATGATTATATAATTCATTGTAATAATTCTGTTGAGGCAGGAGTAAGCAGTAGTGCTTTTATTGTAAATGGAAGTGGTCAAGAACCAACTCTTTCAATTGTTATGTATTATATGTTTCTTGTAACTCTTTTCTTTATATTAATGATTGGATGTATATTATACGCAATGAAAATTGAAAATATTGTTGCAAAGTTTGGTTTTGCAAATTTTGCTTGGTATTTTTATTTAATGTTTATATTCTTAATGTGGCGATTGTGTGATGCCTTTTTAATAAATGTAAGTTTCTTAATTGAAATATTCAGATTTGTATTTATTGTTAGTGTTGGAATAACTGGAATTTTAATATTCCTTTCATTAGGATTTATTATATTGTATATTGTTTCAAGCAAATTATTTGAACAGTTATCTGCTGGAGGTTTAACAAAAGAACAAATGATGTTACAAGAAGAAGGAAATTGGTTCTTTAGATGGATTTGGAGGAAGAAAAAATAATGCTTAAATCAAACAGAAGAATCCCATTACAAGTTGATAAGGATTTTAATATAAAATTAAAAGACTTACAAGCAAAAATCCAATTAACAAACCATCAGCATAAATCACTTACAGAAATCACAAAAGAGATCGTGTTTTCAGATAATTGGAAAAATGTTGAGGAGGAATTGCTTAAACGAAAGAAAGGGATGTTTAGGTTTGATAAAAGAAGATGAGTTTATTAACACAAAAAAAAGGATTCGTAATGGATATATTTGTGTATATAATATTTGCTTTCATACTCGTTGTAGTTGCTGGAGTATTTATTTATGCTCAAGGAGAAGTTCAAGATCAATTACATACAACATTAGATAATAAAAGTGATGAGACTATTAATTATACAACTATTCTTGGAGAAAGTTTTGATGAGGTTGGAAGCTCATATAAAGTTTTGAATTGGATTACTGCATTTATGTTTATTGGAATGGCACTTGCAATCTGGTTAAGTGCTTATATGGTTACAACAAAACCAGTATTCTTTATAATATACTTTTTTATTGTTGGATTTGCTGTATTGTTTTCAGCAGTTATCTCAAATGCTTATGAATTAATATACACAAGCTCACAATTAGCAGATTCATTTTCTGGATTCCTAGGAGCAAATTTCATTTTAGCATACCTTCCTTTATGGATTACAGTTGTTGCTTTTGTTGGAGCTATTATTATGTTTGCAAGATATAAATCAAGGGAGAGTTTTATATGAAAAAAATAATATTATTAGGCATACTACTCTTAATAGTAATACCTTTTCCGACTTTGGCTTTGGAGTTTGATAATGTTAAAAGTTACGATGAAGATACAAAGACAATTAGCATAATCAACGCGTTTAATCTTCCTTTATTAAGATCAACTCTTGCAGAATATACTTTGGATTATAATACTGATTACTGTTTGATTAATTGTGAAGCAAGAGGAACTGCAAAAATATATTCAGAAGATAAATTATTTTCAGATATGAATTTTTATGATACAAAAGAAAGAGAAAAAGATATTAATTACAATATATTTATTCAAGATACTAAAACAGTAATAGAAGAACATAATAATTATACTAAAATTTGTAAAGCAAGTAAGGAAGAAAATAATACTTGTTCAACAGTTTTAGTAAATAAATATAATACAACACGACAAGAGAATTACTGGAAAGAATACAAAGGCGAGGATTTAAAACCAGATACTTATGATTGGAAAATTGAAGCTACAAAACAAAAAACAGATAGTATTGATTGGGTTGGAACTGCTTTCGGAAAAGAATTTAATGAGTGGGCTTGGTGGAACGCTGATTGGGGATATAAACAACAAATTAATATTAATGGTTCAGTTGAGAATTTAGTTAATTATCAAGTTAGGTTAATGGTTGAGAATAATAGTAATATGCAGGCAGATTTTGAAGATATAAGGTTTTTAAATTCAAGTGAAACTGGTGAATTGGATTATTGGTTAGAATATAAGCACGATAGTCATAACGCTACTTTTTGGGTTGAAGTAGATACTGTTTTAGCAAACGCAACAACTTCTATTTATATGTATTATAATAATACTGGAGCAAGTTCAACAAGTAATGGTGGAGATACTTTTGTTTATTATGATGGGTTTGAAGATGGCATTGGTTCTTGGACTGGTGATGGTGAAATATCTTCAACACAAGCAAGAGTGGGCACATATTCAGCAAAAATTACTGATAAAAATTCACATTTTACAGATGATTTTACAGACGGACATTATAAAACACATTTTTATATTTTAGATGATGGAACAACAACGATTCAATGGGCAGGTCTTTATGATAGTGGAACAGGTTATTTATTATTTAGTTTTGCAGACGGAACACAGATACAATTTCTTCCTGCTGGAACAGAAACATTAACAAGATCTAATGGTTGGCACGATATTGCTCAAGAAACAAGTGGAACAATTATAACTAAGTTTATTAAAGAAATAGATTCAGAAACTATTTTAGCAAATAATACTCAATCAGGAAATGCAGAAGTAACAACTTGGAATTTTTATGATAATACAGGAACAGATTTTTATATTGATGATTTGTTTTTAGCAGATATTAGCATTGTTGAATCAAGTTATTCCTTTGGCGTAGAAGAAAGTGGAATTACAGCTCCAATAGTAAGTTTAAACACTCCAATAAATAATACAGTAACAGATGATATAACTGTTGATTTTAATTGTTCTGCAAGTGATGATACAGAAGTTACTAATATTTTATTATATATTGATGGAGCATTGGAAAGTAATACAAGCTTTTCAGGAACAAATGATACAAGCATAAATGAAGATGTTGTTTTAACTGATGGTTCTTATAATTGGACTTGCGTTGCTTATGATGATGGAGATTTAGAAGGAACTACTGATACTTGGTTTTTAACAATAGATACAATAAATCCAGTAATAACAATTAGTTATCCAGTAGATTCAGAAATATATTCAACAGCAACAACTAATATTTCATATATAATAACAGAAACAAATGCAGATACTTGTTATTTTAATGCTACAAACAGCACAGGAACAAAACAATATATTTTAGATTGTGCCTTAACAAATTATACAATTACAGCAAGTTATGGAGAAAATACATATTTATTATGGGTGAATGATACAGCAGGGAATACAAACACAACAAGCATAACTTTTAATGTAGATGATGTATTTCCGTTAATTACTATTGATTATCCTGTAGATAGTGTTGTTTATAATGAAGATACCTTAACAATTAATACAACAGCTTCGGATGATAATTTAGATAGTTGTTGGTATACTGTAAGTGGATTTGGATATGCAAATAATGCTACTTTTACTTGTAATACAAATCCATCAGTAACAAGTGTTGAGGGATCAAATACTTATATTGTTTGGGCGAATGATACAGCAGGGAATACAAACACAACAAATTCAACATTTTATATAGATACAACTGTTCCAATAATGAATTTATATTTTCCTGCAAATAACAGTAATATTACTACAGCAACACTTCCTTTTAATATATCTTTCAGTTACAATGTTTCTGATGCATATCTTGATTCTTGCTGGTATAATACAACTGATAATGCAACAATAACTTATTTCACTTGTAATTCAACAGAATATCCTGTATTTTTATCAGAAGGTTCAAAAACAATATATTATCACGCAAACGATTCATTAGGATTACAAAATGATGCTTCAATGTTGTTTAATATTTTATATCATACTTACGAACAAGAACAAAGTGCGACATCAGTTATTGAAGGAAGTTCTGTTACATTTAACTTGACTGTTAATAATACAAACATTGGAGTAACAACTGCTTATTTATATTATAATAATACATTTTATTCTCCAACAACAAGAAGTGCTTCAACAAACCAATATTTTTTCTCAAAAAGTATAGATATTCCAACTGGTGATGGATCAACAGGAGGTATTGTTCAAAATTGGCTGTGGAATTATAGCATCCCATCTATTGTTACAAATTATCAAACAACTTCTACAAATTTAACAGTTTACTCATTAGAAATTGATGATTGCACAATATATAATACAACAATATTAAATTTTACTTTATTAGATGAGGCATTAAATAATTGGATTAATTTAACTACTTCAAATGGGACAACATTGGTTGAGTATGAAGTTAATTTAACAGATACAATTTCTGGAAGTTCAACTGTTTTATTAGGAACAATCCATAATTCAAGTAATTTTCAAGTATGTGTTCCTGATTATTTGTTTAATTATTCAAGTTATTATTTATATTTAACTGCTGGATATAATGCAGATGATTATGTTAATGAATTTTATCATATTGACGGAGAAACATTAATCAGTTCAAATATTCCTGTTGATGTTGAAATGCGAGATTTATTATTGGCTGATAGCACTTCTTTCTTATTTTCATATAAAGATGAGAATGATTTACTTAAACCGTTTGTAGTTGTTGAAGTTTTAAGAAATTATATTGGAGATGGTGTTTATAGGATTGCTGAAAGAGAAATTACAGATGATAATGGAGAAACAAATATCCATCTTGTAGAGGAAGATGTTATTTATAAATTCAATATATATGAAAATGAAGTGTTAATTTATTCAAGTGATAATTATAAAGCATTTTGTGATGCTTCACCTTGTTCTCTTGATTTATTTGAAGGAACTGGAATTGATGTATTTAATACTGATTTGGATAATGTTGCTGGAACTTACTCTTGGACTATAGAAGAAAGCACAAGAACAGTTGAAGTTGATTTCACTCTTGATAAATCTGAAACAATGAATTTAACTATTTATGCATTAAATCATACAAGTTCAGATTCAACAGCAATTGATTCTGATAGTATTACTGGAACTTCTGGAACTTTAAGTGTTACTGTTCCTCTTACGCTTGGAAATGATACTTTTTATTCTGTATTAAGAAAATCTAATTCAACTGATACTAATACTTGGGTTGCTTCAACGTGGATTAATATGAATCAGAATATGATTGGATTCTTAGGAAATGATGCTTGGTTATATAGTGGATTAATTGTAATGGTCTTTGCATTTATAGGTATTGCCTCTGGATCAGGAGTTATTATATTCACACTTTTAGCTTTGCTTGTAATCGGATTCTTATTTATAATTGATACAGCAGTTGGAATTACTTTATTATTTATTGCTGGATTATTATTATTGTGGAAATTATCTCGGAGGCGTGGATAATGTCTTTTGGAATAAAGGATTTAGTTATTTCAATTATTTTTATTGGAATATTTACACTTTCATTAATAACTGGTATACTTGGTATTGCAATTTCAAATGATAAGGGTGTTACTGATGTTGTAGATGATAGTTTGAATTTAACTTTATTAAATACAACTATGGCTGGATTTGATACAGATTCAGAAGATTGGGAAGAATTATCTCTTGGTCAAGAACTTGACGTTTTTAATGAAGGAAAAGGATTTGATATACTTTCAACAATAAAATCTGTTTGGGAAACAACAAAATTAACAGCAACATTCCTTATACAGATGATTTCAAATGTGCTTCATATTCCTCCAATATTTACTAAAATACTTTTTGCAATTTTAGTTGTTGTTGGAATAATGTTTTTATGGAAACTTTGGAAATTGGGTGAATAAAATGAGTTATGAATATATAACAGGAACAAATTTAACAAAAGGAATGTTTGGTCTATTCCAATATTTGAATGAAATAACAAATAGTATGTTTTTCAATATGGTGATATTAACTTTATTTATGATTTTCTTGATTGGTTATTACAATGTTAAGAAAGATTGGATTGGAGCTTTTGCTGTTTCTGGTTGGGCTACAGTTGTAATCTCTTTATTCTTCCGATTGGGAGGATTAATTTCCATTGAAATATTTGTTGTAATAATCGTTGTAGCAATCGCTTGTTCCATTCCTTTATTAACTGGAAAAGATAGAGATTAATAAAATGTATACAATGTATACAACAATTTATATAATAATTTTAACACTTTTAGTGGAGGCATTTAATCCATAAGGGAGGTTTAATTAATGTTATTTGGAAAAACAGACAGAGGAGTTGCTGGACTTAATATATTCTTAGGTGTTATATCTATGATTTTCTTGATCGGTATTCTTGTTGGATTGTTCGCCATCACAGGAGCAAAGATGATGGAAGCAACTGATGATGTTACTGCAATTGATGCAATCAATGATACAACAGTCGCAATTGCTGATGCACCAGACTGGTTCCCAATAATTATTGTTGTAGGAGCAGTTGTTGTTGTAATTTTATTAATTGCAATCGTAATTGGAGCAATAAGAGGAGCTGGATTTATGGGCAATAGTGGAGGAGCATAAATATCCTCCTTCCATAAACATAAAATACTATGAAAATAAGGAAGGACAGGGGTATGGCTGGTCTTAATATATTTATGACCGTAATTGCTTTTCTATTTGTGATTGGAATATTTATTGCATTAGGAGCAATCACAAACCAGAAAATTCAGGAAGCATCTTGGGAAGAAACGACAGCAGACATTAATGAAACATTAAGTGCTGTTGGAAATACAACGGCTGTTGAAATTGCATCTACTGGATGGAATTGTGGATTAACTTCTGTAGTAATTCATAATACAACAGAAGGAGGAACTTTAGTTCCTGCAAGTAATTATACAGTTTCAGATTGCACAGTTGTATTAATAGCGCCATCAATATATACTGATGAGGATTTACACATAATTGCCACAAAAACTTATGATGCAGACACAGATGGAAGTTTGGCTGTAAATGATACAACAACCGCACTTGCTGATGCTGTTGATTGGTTCACAATAATAATTGTAATAAGTGCAATGATAGTAATCATTTTGCTTATCGGAATTATTTTTGCTACAATCAGAGGAACAGGAATGGCTGGTGAAGGTGGATCTGGATTCGATGGATCTGGAGGAGCATAAGACTGCTTAAAGGGAATAATATCTCCTTTTTTTTTATTTTTGATTTAGAAGAAAAGAACAGAAAACATATTCATTGATTTCTTGGCTTAATTTGGGAGGCCAAAACCTCCCATAAATAATAATATATTTCTCAATAGTTACAGCAAAATATTATATACTACAACATATTAAAGGAATTTATGCAAGAATTTGTCGGAAAGAAAGTTAAGGTTGTGTTTCAAGATGGTGATGATTCTAAAGCTGTTTTTGGAATAATTCAATCCTTTGACGGTTCTTTCGTATATATAATTGATGATAAAGGTAGAATGCAAAATATAGGTTTAAAATTTATTATTAGGATTAAGGAGGTTTTTAATGAGTAATTATTCTCAAGAAGATCTTATTAATGAATTAAATAAAAGAAAAGAGAATAAAATTATTAATAAATGGAATGCAAAACCAGATGTTAAAAAAATTCAAGAAGTTGAATTAAATATAAATATTCTTAATGAATTAAATAAACTTCCAAAAGAAGAATTAAAAGAAATAAGTGATAAGGCAGAAGAAAAATGGTTAAATATAATTGATGCTAAACGATATGAAGATAAGAAAAAAATTGAAATTAAACTCAAAGAAGATATTGAGAAAGATGTTTTAATGTTTGTAGCTACTAAACAAGAAAATGATGCTACTGAATTAATTGTGCAGGAAATTAAAAGAGATCAACACATATATACAACACGAGATGATATTAAAAGCGAAATTTGGTTTTATGATGATGGAATTTACAAACCAAATGGAAAAACAATTATTCAAGAATATTCTCGGAAAATTTTGAAACAATTATACACACCTCAAAGAGTTAATAAAATAATTGCAAAGATTGAAGCAGATACTTTTATTGATGTTGATAAGTTCTTTGAAACAAAAAATATTGATGAGCTTCCATTTAAAAATGGAATTTTGAATTTGAAAACAAAAGAATTAACTAAATTTACTCCTGAAAAAATATTCTTTAATAAATTGCCTGTAATATATAATCCAGAAGCTAAATGCAAAAATATTGATAAATTTCTTGAAGAAATCTTAAAAAATCCTGATGATAAGAAAGTGATGTATGAAAAGATTGGATATAGTCTTTGGCAAGATCATTTCATTGAGAAAGCAACAATGTTTGTTGGAGATGGTCGGAATGGAAAATGTCAAAAAGGTGAAGATAAAATTTTAATGCAAAGTGGTGAATGGAAAAAAATTAAAGATATTAAAATTAATGAAAAGATTATTTCTCCTCAAAAAGATGGTTCATCTAAATTTGTGAAAATAATAAATATTCATAATAGATTTGAAGAAAATGTATTTAATGTTTATGAAGAAGCTCGGAAAAAAAGATTATTATATACTTGTGCAGGAAATCATATTATTCCTGTAATTAAAAAATGGTCTAAAAGAACTTCTAAAGACGATTCCACACCTCGATTATATGGGAGAAAACTTTATGAAAATAGTGCTGAATATATTTCAAAATTATTTACAAAAAAATCTGGAATATGTTCATTTTCAACAACTGCAGTTAAATATAATAAAAAAAGTGAGAAAATTAACCCATATTGTTTGGGTGCTTGGTTAGGTGATGGTCATTTTTCAATTAGAAAAATAAGGAAAAAGGGTTTAAATAAAAGAAACTGGAAATTAAATAATGGTGAATATGTTTTAGGAAAATTACTTGGGATAACAACAAAAGATAAAGAAGTTGTTAATGAATTTTACAAAAATTATTCAGAAGATATGCAAGGAAAATATCAAAAGGAAAATAATCTTGCATCAACTTATGTTATGTCTGTTATTGGAAAATTAGCAAAAGAATTAAAATATTTAAAATTAGATGGAAAAGGAAGTGAAACAAAATTTATTCCTAAATCTTGTCTTGTATCTTCTATTAAATACCGATTTGAATTATTAGCTGGATTAATTGATACAGATGGATTTATTGATAAAAATGGTGCAATTTATTATTACACTAAATCAAAGCAACTTTCTGAAGATATTAAAAATTTAGTTTTTTCATTAGGTGGTTATTGTGAAACTCGACTAATTACAAAAAAATGTCAAAATGATTTTATAGGAAATTACTTTGAAAATTCAATTCAATTCAAAAATAAAAAAATAATTCCAATAAGAATACCTTTCAAAAAAAACAGATTGAAAATAATAAAATATGAACCAAGACATATTGCAATTAAATGTATTAAAACAAAATCACAACAAGTATATGGAATTGAAATTGAAGGTGATTCTAAATGGTATATTACAAATAATTGGATGGTTACACATAATTCAAAGTTACATTCTTTAATAAAATCGTTTGTTGGAGCTGAAAACTGTTGTTCAGTAAGTTTATCTCAAATGAATAGTCAATCAAGTGGTATTTGTGAATTACATAAATCTCTTGTGAACATTGCAGGAGATTTATCAAACACAGCATTGAAAGATACTGGATTACTTAAAGAAATACTTGGAAGAGATATGATTGGAGCTAAAAGAAAATATTTGCGTGATTTATTTTTTGTTAATCATTGTAAACAGTTTTTTGCTTGTAATGAACTTCCAAGAGTTTATGATATGTCTTTTGGGTTTTGGTGTCGTTGGGATTTGTTTGAATTTCCTTATACCTTTATTTCAAAAGAAGATTATAAAAAAGAAAAAGATAAATCAAATTATAAAATAAGAGATACAGATATTATTGAAAAAATAACAACAGAAGAAGAACTTTCTGGATTATTAAACAAAGCTCTTGATGGTTTACATAATTTGTTTAAAAATAAAGAATTTAGTAATACAAAAGGAGTTGAAGATATTAAAAATTTCTGGGTAAGAAAATCTGATAGTTTTATGAGTTTTTGTATGGATTATATTGAAAGAACAGTTGAAGATAATGAATTTATAACTAAAAAAGATTTAAGGCAAAAATTCAGTCAATATTGTAATATTCATAAAATTAAAGGATCTTCTGATAAAGGTATTCAATATATTCTACAAAATAATTATGGAGCAATAAGTGAACGAATAAGTAATATTGAATCAAATTATAATCAGGAAGTTATATGGTCAGGAATTAAATGGAATAATAAAATCAATAAATTAGTAACTTGTATGGGTTGTAAGGGTGTTCCCAACAGTATAGAAATAGCAAAATCCCTAGTATCTCCAGATAAGTCTACAATGCATACAAGTCATAAAAAAGACACCAAAATTAATATTTTAAAAATAGCAAAAACAATGAAGGAAAAGGAAAAAAATGAAAAGTGAAATTAATAACCAACAAGTAATAAAAAAACCAAAAATAAAAATTGGAACAAAATTAGAAGAAATTTATCACTTCTTTAGGACAAATAAAAATGAATATTTAAGAGCAAGAGATTTTCTTAAACATATTGATTCAGATTATATTAAAATTCATTATAATATAAAAGAATTATATAAAAGAGGATTATTAATAAGAAAGAAAAAAGAGATTAACATAACTCGGTTTAATACAATTAAAAAGAGTATTTATTTTTATAAGTATAAAGAATTTGAATAAATATAAATTTACACACAACCAAAACATTTATATACTTGAAGTATAATAGGTAGATAGGTAAGTAAAAATGAAACTATTAAATGAATGGTTTGAGGACAAAGAATTTGAAGAACTCAAAGCTACAAAATTAAAAACAGGATTGACTTGGAGAAAGTTTATTCTATCAAGATGTTTGATTAAGGAGGAAATTAAATATCCTCTTAGTATAGTTAAAAAGGAGAATCAAAAATGATAATAAAGCAAGATAAAGAAAAAATACCAGATAAACATACTTTATTGATGTTGCTTTTGGATATAATCCAAAAAGATTTTTCAGAGTATAGATTTATAGTTTATAATATAAAAATATTGGAGAATAAAAAATGAGAAATAGAATTGATGATTTAAACCAAAAAGAAATCGAGCAGATTACACATAGATTACTATTAAGAGGAACAGGGATCAGAAGAATGAAATTTAAAAAACCGAAAGTAACTTTATTTGAAGAATTAAAGATCAGGAGATTATTTTAATATGAAAAATGATTCAAGCAGATATGCAGTTGTAAAAATAGCTTGTATTGCAAGAGCATTACAAAGGCAGAAAGAACCAGAAAATACAACTACTTATAAAGCAGATAAAAATTACTGGTTAGCATTTAATGAAGCAATAGACATTTCAATTCGTGAATGTAATACAGTTATCAAAGATATAGAGGATTTTGAATGAAAATAACTAAAAAAGATTTAGATGCAAAGTTAATGGAGACGCAACATAGTACAAGATTGGAAGTTATTAGGGAAGTAAAAACCTTTAATGAAAACTATCTTGAAAAAGAAGTTTTGAATTTGTATTTGAATGATTTACAAAGTCATTATATATTTGAGTATAGGAAGGTGGAGAAATGACAATACAAGGATTAATTATTTTTGCTATATATATATTTTCTCTTTTAATTATGACTTATTTTATTGTTACTTATTATACTACAAAAAGAAAATTAGAGAAAGAACAAAAACACGGAGATGATGTGAAAAAATGAAACTAAATGTTGGATGTGGAAGGGATATACGAGAGGGTTATATTAATGCAGATATAATTAACAAAAAAGAGATTACTTATTTGGATTTGGATATTTTTCCTTATCCTTTTGAAAATAATTCTATTGAGGAAATTCTTGCTTATTCAGTTTTGGAACATTTAGAAAATCCAAGAAAATCAATCCAAGAACTTAAGAGAATTTTAAAAGATGGAGGTGTTTTGAAGTTTAAATTGCCTCATCACGCTTCTGGAAATGCTTATGCAGATGTTACTCACAAGCACTTTTTTAATACAGAAACATTAAAGATAATAGGAAAAGAATTGGGTTTCAGTTCTTACAAAGTTAAATTAGGGTTTACAAATAGCATTTATTCTTTCCCTGTTTTAAAGTGGTTTTTTAATCTTAATAACACTACACAGAAGTTATTTGATTACTATTTATGTTATATATTCAGACCAATAGAAATATATGGAGAGTTTGTAAAATGAATGAATTTGAACAAAAATTATTGCAAATGCTGGGCAACATTAATGATTCATTGAAAGATATGGATGAATCATTGGAAGAACTTATCAGTTGTGTGCGTGGAGACAATAGATAGATATGATTAATTTTATACCTCCCTCATTGCTTTCAGTAGTTGTATTATTATTCTTATTTTTTATATCAATAATTGATTTTAAACACAAAGCAGTTCCTTCAATATTCACAACTGGATTAATCTTTGGATTGTTTTATTTTAATCCTCAAACTCTTTATTATGCTGTTGGATTAGGAATCTTTGGATTGTTTCTCTGGGAAGCAGAAGAAGGAGGTATCGGAGGCGTTGCTGATATCAAAGCATTAATCATAATTGGCTTAATACTCAATAATTTGATCGGTATCCTATATATTGGGCTATTAGTTTTCATTCTCGGCTTAGCTTACAAGTTTATTGCTAAGTATGTATTCAAAATTAAAAAAGAAGTTCCTTACTTGATAGTTTTTGCTGTATCACTACTTGTTTTAATGATAGTAAATTCCATCTATAATCTTCACTTAATAATCTAATGTCTCAAGCAGATGTATATAAAACATTGAAAGAATCAAAAAAAGAACTTACAGTAAGAGATATTGATGATATTCTATCTATAAACATAAATAATATCACAAGATCATTAAGGAAGTTATACAAACAGGGAAAGAATACTCTTGGGCTTACAAGGAACAGAAAAGAAGGATTCAAATGTTATTTTTGGAAGGTTGATGTGAAAAATGGTTAAAGAATTTGAAGAAGAATTAGATAATCAATTTCCTAAAGGAGACAAAGCAAGAGGACGAGCATTAGTATTACACGCAATAGCTCAAATTAAGATTGAAGAAGGAGCAAAAGTCAAAAATGAACTTTTGTATGAAACAATAATACAAGCTTGTTTAGATGAAAAGGGAATTATTGACAATCAATGTTTATCTGCGTATGAAGATGCAACAGAACACTTACACAAAGCAGGATATTTAATTAAAGTAAATGATAGAATTTACAAACTAAAACAAAAACACGGAGATAAAAAAATATGAGTTTCAAATTTTTTAGTTTTCCAATATTTATGGGAAGAAAAAAAAGAGTAGAAGTTTTAAACGCTATGCTTACTGATATACAAAAAAGTGATAAAAAAAAGAGATGTGATATATGTAAAAGACTTTTTAAAAAGGAAGATTCAAGATGGAGTATGCAAGATCTTACTTCAAGTATATGTATTTTATGCCATAAAAAATATTGGAATCAGCGACTTAATTTTTATAGTTCAAATGAAATAAAAGAATTAAATAAACAGAGAAAAGAACAAAAACACGGAGATGATGTGAAAAATGGATAAAGAAAATATAATTGAGAAATTAGCAAAATTAGAACACGAACAATGGCTTGATTGGAGTCATAATATTGCTGATACTGAAGAAATATCTAAAAAGAGATTAAGAAGATGGGATAAATTATGGGTTAATTATAATATTTTAACAGATAAACAAAAAGAAGCAGATAGAATTTATGCAAGAAAAATCCTTCCAATTCTTGAACAAGAAATTGAAGAAGGAGCAAAATCCGAAAGAGAACGAATAATTAGATTAATTAAAAATAGAACATTTAATTCTGGACTTGTTGATTCTGGATTTTTAATAGAAGAATTAAAAGGACAATTAAAACAAAAACACGGAGCTAAAAAATGTATGAAGTAAAAATGCTTAAAGATAATTTTCAATATAAGAAAGGAGAAATAATTAAGTTAAGTAATGTTTCTGTTAATTGTTGGGTTAATGATGGAATTTGTAAAGTGATTAGATACTTAGGAAATTTTTATGAATCAACTTATTTTCTTGAAGAAAGAATTACAAGATTAAAGTTACAAATAGAAAATCTACAATCAAAATTAAAATATAACGAAGATTTGTTAATTAGAAAAGAACAAAAACACGGAGATGATGTGAAAAATGGATGAAAAAGTACATATTATTCCAAATGGAAGTATATCTTTATGTGGAATAAAAACAAAGAACGGAACAAGTTTAGGTTTAACTTGTACTTGTGATTTATGCTATAAAATAGGAGAAGATTTGATAAAAAAACACGGAGATGATGTGAAAAATGGATAAATTAGAAAAATATATTGTAAAGAAAAAAGATAAAATTGGTGATTTAGAAGTTACAGGAGAATTTATACATTTAACTAATGTTAAAATGTTAATAAAACAAGCTAAAGAAGAAGGAGCAAAAGCCAAAGAGCAAGAGATTTTTGCTAAGATACGAAAAGATATTAAGAGTCGTGAAGATTTTCTCAAACAAAATATTACTACTCTTTCACCAGAAATTAGAGAGAGAATTTTATTTGGTATTAATAGTCTAAAAGAACATTCAGGAGTTGATGTGAAAAATGAAACTTAAAGAAATTACAGGATATGCAAGTTCTTCTATTGCAGATCTAAAATTTCATAAAAATATATCTTTAAATCATTGGTATTTAAAATTGTGGTTTTTAATTGGAGGATTAGGCATTGGAACTGTAATTTGGATTTATTTAATGAGA
>Ga0075125_10000243_pt1 | contig 23711 bp, 34 predicted proteins | sample AntAceMetag02UKN_FD_69810 | JGI IMG/M metagenome (GOLD analysis project Ga0075125, IMG submission 69810) | Saline lake microbial communities from Ace Lake, Antarctica - Antarctic Ace Lake Metagenome 02UKN | ecosystem: Environmental > Aquatic > Non-marine Saline and Alkaline > Saline | place... | reverse complement strand
AGTTATAAGTAAGATTGCCTGTACCTGAGCTTGTCGAAGTGTCCTTTTTGTCCAGTATTTTTTGTCTTGGATTGGCGTAACTGTTGTGGTAATAAGTGGTTACAAAATGTCCTGCTTGATTAGGCGGACATTAAAATCTAGACTAATTTAAATTACTGTCTTTTTCGTTGCTTAACTTATCAGAATGATATTTATGTGCCAGAAAACGGTAGGGCTTCTTGATCTCATCCAGCTTCAATAGCGCAAAAATGATACAGGGGAAATGTCTATTTAGATTCGCTTTTTTCATTTTCGGCACTCACATTACAAGCACCTTTTAATACAGCGCCTCCATTAACAATTAATATTGGAGCCCTGATGTTGCCTATAACATTTGCGGTTGGGCTAAACTCAAGGCGTCTACTGCTTACAATATCCCCTTTTACCTTACCTGCTATCGTTATATCCTCCCCTTTGATTACTTTAGTCTTCACATCTGCTTTTTCTCCTATTACTAAAACACCTAATGTTTCTAAGTTCCCCTCGAATTTTCCATTTATCCTCAAGTTAACCGGACTGCTAAACTTAACGTTTCCTTCCATCCCGGCTTCTATATCGATAAATTTATCCTCTTTTGGGTCTAGCCTGGCTTTTTTCTTAAACATATGACTCCTTTATATATTTTGGCTTTTTTTAGTTTTGGCTAAATTTTCATATTCACTGATACACCTATGTGAAATAGAGCGACAACTTAAACAATTTGGGTTTTCAGCGTTATAGTCCAGACATATCAATAAAGTTTTCAACTCAAGTAAGATATCCTGAGCATAATATTGTCTCTCTTTTCTTTACCTATCTAAAGATTGAGCGAGCGATGGCATAATCTGCAATAGGACTCTCTTCCTTCTCGGGGCTTAAAAGAGACTTCGGCTTTCTTGCCGCATTTGGCACATATAATCTTATACATCTGTCTGTTTAAATTGGGGTTTTCTTTTCTATTTTTTTTTGTCATTCTGCATTCTTTGCAGCAAAGTGGGTCATTAAATCCTTTTTGAGTAAAAAAGTCCTGCTCTATGGCAGTAAACATAAATTCCTTAGAGCAATCTCTGCAAACCAAGATTCTGTCTTTAAATTCCATTTTCACTACTTTTCTATTTTTGACTCTATATAACGATTAAGTTCCAACCAATCCTTCTCTTCCAATAAATCAAAGGATATGCCATAATAATTAATCGGGCCTATTGTCTTTTGCCACACGATATGTGCTTTTATTTTTATTATAGGAATTTGATCTCCGTAAAAGAACAGTCTTAAATCTATCGGTTCTTTTTCCCTAAATTCTTTTCTTGTCCCAAAACTCAGGCCTTCGCAACTAATATTATTGGCAAAAGACTTTACCTTCTCGGACATGCTGGGGGATTCGATTCTTAATATTATAGTTCTATTATAATCCTGAGTTAGAAGTAAGCGGAGAGATTGCCTTTTTTCTTGCGACTCTTTAGAAATCTCTGTTTCTGCTTTAGCCTTAGCGGGTAATTCTTTTTTCGGTACTGCCTCTTTAGTAAGCTTATCCTCTAAGGATTTAAACGAGTTTTGAATCTCCTGATACTCTTTTTCTTTTTGCAATGCCCCTCTTTCAATTGCTTTGCGGATAGTTTTCTCATGCTCCAGAGATTTATCTTTTTCTTTTAATTCCAATTCGAGTTCCTTAAATTTCTGAAGCGTCTTTGCCTTTCCTCTGCGGTGGAGCAATAACCTCAATCCCAAGAACAAGGCTAATCCCCCAACTAAAAATAATATACCCAAAATACCTTTTCTCTCTTTAATGGGTTTTATCGCTGAAGCAATTTCTTTTTTCGGCAAAACAGTATTTGCTTTAGCCTTATTGATTTCTTTGGAAGATTCCTCTACTGCCTTCGGCCTTGTTACCAAGTTACCACTATCAGAATCTGCTATGGAAGTCTTCAAGACCGGCTGGTTTTCTGTTGCCTGCATAATGGTAGCTTCCATTGCCTCTAGCCTTCTGACTACTAACTCACTGTTTTCCTTTTCTCGAAAAGTTTCTTTTTCCTCTGCGTAAAACACAGGTGTCTCTAAAGGTGTCTGTATATCCAATAAAATTGTATTATCTTCCTGCCAGATCTTGTAAGGCAGCTTTTCAAGCAATTCAAAGGTTAATGACTTAAGCCTTCTATCTTTACTTTTTTCAAAATAACTGCTTGTAATTCTCTTTATTGCGCCCTGGTTTATGGTGACTTCACCGGCTATCTTGCTTAAGATATTTTTTGTTTGAAATTCCACTACAAGACGGGGCGGGTCATCTAACCAAAAAGAATTAAATTTAGCCTCTCCTGAAGTTGAAATTACTATTCTTGTTCCATTTTTAATCTCTTTACTTATTATGCCCTGTGCTTGTTTGCCCTGCTCCTGAGACTCAGCCTGATTAAGAAACACAAGCCCTGATAATAGAACTGCTAAAAAAAGACTTGTATTTAACCTCATACCTCTCTTACCTCATCGCTTTCGTTAAATTCCACATTCTGCCACCCAGGTAAAACAGCTGCCGCGCATATATTTTCTTCCAACCTTTCCACCTGAACCCTGGCTATGAATTTTTCGTTGCGATAAACTGATAAGACATCTCCCAATTTCACATTATCTCCTCTGCCTAAATCTGCTACAATAAAATCATACTCTCTATTTACCATCAAAACCCTTCCTACTAATATAGGCGTTGTCTTAACAACAATCCTTTCCAACTCAAAGGCCCCTGTTTTCTTAGTAAGTTTGCTTATCTTTGCTTCCAAAATTCCTTTTTCTTTCATCGTTATAACCAGCTGGGCTTCTGTTTCGCGCCTTGCGACAATTTCCTTCTGGAGCCTGCTTAAACTAAGCCTTATCTGCTCTTCTTTTTCTTCTATCTCCGTTTCCAGCGCAAACCTCTTTCTTTTCTCGGTATTGAGTTCTTTTTGCACTGTCTTTTTAGCTATTATCGTATCCTCAAGTTTATTCTCTATGAATCTTTTCTTCACAATAGTCTTGCTTAATTCCTCTTGCGTATATATTCTTAAGGTTTTTTCCTTTTTGTTAAGTATATAATATGTAATGCTAGTAATTAATAATAGAACGATGAGAGCGCTCCGAAAAAACTTGGATTCAACCAATGACTTTGAACTCATTTTCCATCTCCCTCATTTATTTTTTAATCTATTCTGGAAACGAGGTACTTGCCCAGTTCTTTGAACCGTTCTTTGTTTTTTGTTTTATTGCAAAAAGGAAGTAGTCTCTGATATTCTCTCACTTTTTCTGTGTCTTTCACCTCTCTAATCTGCATATCTTTTGGAAGTCTGTTTTTGATATTGTGAAAGGCGCCTATAAAAAGAATTCCCATTTCGCCATGGGTTAATGTCTCTTTTATTCTTTTAGCGATAAAACTGTCTCTTTTGCTCAATAGCCTTGCCTTTATTAACTTATATCTCATAAAGGCTATTATCTTCTGTCCGATAAATTTCGCCTGTGTTGCCGCAAGCAGTATGTCGCGTTCCTTTTTAACAAGATTGAACTTCTCTGTCCCGACTAAAATAGCTCCTTTTTTAAGAAGCTTTAAAATCAATTCGTAGTTTTTGCTACCTGTTTTAGCTGTTTCCTCAACTATTTTCTCTCCCATTTCGCCTTCAGCAATCATGCCATCCTGATATATCTTTACACCATGCGCATCTATAGAATCAAAATAGTCTAATATAGCATCCCAAAAAGCATTAACTGTTTTTTTGTGTTCTTTCCAAATGTCTTCTCCTAAATCCGCCTTGCCTCTTTTTGCTACATCTTTAGCCATAGAACCAAGGTCAGCGCTTGTGTGTATAATAGGAACATAAAGCAGTCTCTTCATATAAGCTTCTTCTTATTTTACTTTGGCTTCTAGGCGCTCTAACCTTTTTGTCAAGGATTTATTCTCTTTGGCAATTTCTGATTCCTTTGCCTTTGAGGATAGGTAGGGATCCTGTTGCCACCAGTTTATGCCCATCTCCTTAGCTTTATCTACCGAGGCAACCATGAGCCTTATCTTTATATTAAGAAGATCTATATCGGCAATTTGAATCTTGATATCCCCGGCAATCACAATTCCCTTGTCTAAAACCCTTTCTAAGATATCAGCAAGATTAGTCGCTTCAGTAGCATGCATCAATTTTGCTCGAGCCATAAAATTATCCTCCTTTTTAAATCAAACTCTTAGTTTTTATAATTAACTCTGCTGTTGCCTTACGTAAAGCCCCTATAGTATGACAATTTTTACAATCGAGATCTTCTTTTTTATGTTGGGGGCACATTAGCAAAACATTTACTTCCTTAAGTAATTCTTCGGCATATTCTATTTTTTCTTTCGCCACTTTTGCCCTGTTAATCTTGTCGGTTAGTTCTTCTATTGCCGGCTCCTGCTTTTGAAATATTGGACAGACTATCTTTACTTTTTTATCATTCATATTTTCCTCCTACATCAAATCCCCTAAGGGCCCCAGATTTAAGTTTAGTTCTTCATCCTTAAGACCAAATACCCCTTTTAATTCTTTCATCTTATTTTCTAGCTTCATCAGAGTTTCGCCAATCCGCTCAACCTCCTCATCTGATAAGGAATTTGCATCTACCCTTCTCATTGCCTGCTTCTCAAGAAGCTTTCTAATCAGCTCTACAAGCGTAAGAACTAATTTGGCTAACCCCTTTTCTACATTTTTGGGATTGGCATCAATTTTTTCAGGAAGAATGCTCTGGGCCTTTTCCATCTCCTCAATAAAGTTTGCAGGAGAATCTGTTTCAACTATCTTGTTTAAGGACATATTTTTCACCTTTCACCTGTTAGGTTTTGGTATTTAAAATTCTATCAAATATATCTGTTTTGTCTAAATTATTAAAGGTATGAGACTTTTTGCTTAAGAGAACAAAATTATAAGGCGGCCAGGGTCCACTTAACAGATATTTGAAGTTACCAGGAACATTTCTTAAATGTTCGAATGCTTCTTTAAAATCTTCCTGCTTTTCCTTTTCAACCAGATAAGAGGCATTTAACAGCAGATTTTGACTTTTTAGTTTCTCGAGCCTCTTTTCAACAACAAAGTTGTTAAAAAATCTATCTATATCTTTGATACGACTGTTTGCTTCTTCTTCAAAGGCCTTATCTGTTTTATACTCCTGGAACTTATCCGTTACGTAATCCATGGCTTGAGAATTGCCTGATATGCGTATCTTCTGGCTGTTTCCGGCATAAAGGTTGATTATATTCTCTCTTATGCTTTCACCCGGCCAAATAACCTTCACTCCAAGTTCCACCTTGCCATAAAGCCTGTCTAAATTGTTCTTAAAATCATTATAATAGTATCTCACCATAGAGATAAGATTTTCTTTTGTATCAAAAACAGTAAGAAATCTCATAGGCAGAACGCTAAAACCCTCCATCAGGCTCTCCAAAACTTTCTCATGTTCTATAACGTAATCAGAGTCTATTTTTCCTAATACCTGCTCAGGCAGGTTACTTACGACAACTCCTATATCCTGGTAGGGAATGTTATAGACATATCTATCTCCCAGTCCTTTTATCGAGTTATTTAAGTTATCATTAAAATCTATTATGCCATATATATAAATTTTCATTAAGTAGGCTCCTGCATAGCGCCTTCGATCGGTGCTCCTCTTAAATTTTCCATCGTCTCTACGGAACTGAGCAGAACCTTTAATCCTAAATATACAAGATCTACATCAGCTACTGAAATAACTACATCCCCGGATATAACTATACCCTTTTCTAAAGCTCTATCCAGAATCTCTAATAAAGTTATATCTTTTGATTTTGCAATAACATCATTCATCTTTTTCACAAAAATTATAAGGTGGCCATGGGCCTGTACAATTAAACTCAAGCCCCTTGTCTTTATATTTTGAGTTAAGGTTATATACTATTTTAATAAACTCTTTGATTCTTTTTTTATCAACCAAAAAAGCTGAATTTAAAACCATATCATCTTCTCTTTCAGTTACCTCTTTCGGTAATAATTTATTAATTTGCGCCTTAACGCTCTGTCTGCTTAAACTATCAAAGCTATCTTGTCCATATTCACTTATTTTTTTTCTCGCTGATGTATCCAGAAAACCCAACTTTTTCTTCTTTAAAAAATAAGCTTTGCCCGGCGTAGAAGCATTTATCTCTTTATCTATGTTTAAAGATTCCTTGTCTTCTCTGATAAGAGCCTTTCGCAATTTATCCATATCACAATATATCTTAATACCCCACTCCTCTTTACCTGCTAAGCCTTTTAAATGGACTTGAAATTTCTGGGCATGCTTTTTAAGCATTTTCTTCAGATTATCTTCGCTATTAAATAAGGTCGGGAACTTGAAAGGAATAACGCTGCCCTTTTTCATAATCCCCTCTATCACCTTCTCATGAAGATTTGCTTTTGCCTTGATCCATCTTAAGTTAGCCAAATTCTTGCTTAAGGCCTGTACGCTAAATTCATCCTTTTTAACCTTACCGGCTATCGCATAAAGGCCATTATAAGAAATAGGACGGAGTTTATTGGTTAAATGCGCTATATCTTTTAACGCCGGCGTTTTATCTGTAACGCAATATAGATAGATAATCTCTTTTTCCATTTGAGCTTTTTCCATATTATAAAAAATTACTCCGCTAGCCCTGCCTGGCCTTTTCTTTCATAGGACTGAATTTCTAATGCATCAGTTAATTTGATAATATAGATGTTTCTGTCCTGAACCTTTGTATGAAGACCGAGAGCTTTTATAAAGGAACTCTCCTCGTATATTTCCGCTTCGCTCTCCCACCCATCATCAACCTTTGTTGCCTTAATTACTTTTACCTCCGCTACATTAAGAGTTTTCTTTAAAAATTCAGTAACTCCCTTTTTTACATCTTCTATATTAGCCATGTGACGCCTCCTCTTTTGCCTTTCTGATAGCATCCAATCTTGCTAAAAGCTCTTCTTCCTGCTTGTTATACTCTTCCTCGCTTATTTCATCCAGTTCAAATTCTAATTGTAATTTCATGAGGTGCTCTTTTATTAGGCCCTCATCAGACAACTCTTTTTCTACTATCTCATTAATCTTCTTTCCCATCCAGATTATCGGTTTTAAGGGGAGTAATAGTATATCGTCTATCAAAAACATTAGTAGTTACCTGTTTCGATTGCTAAATTAACGAAATTAAATGGCGGCAAAGTCCCTACATACTTAAATTTTATTATATGTTCATATTTTTCGTCCAGCATATTTACTTTACGGTCAAACTCTGCCTCTTTATTCTTATCTACTAAAAACGCGGCGTTTATAATCATCTTCTCACCATAAGTATCGTTTATTTTTATCTCGTCTGCCAGAGGGCTCAAGATATTCAATATCTCTTCTTTATGAATTTCTTTCTCTTCCTCTAAAGCCTGCTCTACCATTTTGCCTATTTCCATGCGCTGGGGATATGTCTTCTCCGGAGGAAATACCGCAATTTTTTCTTTTAATCTCTTTATATCCTCATATTTTTCTAATATCTCTTTATAGATAAGGTCTTGCTTAAATATAGCCTTAACCCCGAGTTCTTTTTTGTCCTTTATTTCATCCAGCAAATTCTCAAATTTACCATGCTCTTTCTCTAATATTTTCTTAATCTTATCTTCGTCTTTGGCAATCGTAGCGAATCTCACGGGTAAGACTGCGTATTCTTTCATTACTGTCTCAATAGCTCTCTCATGAGCAAGCATATTCTCTCTTGATACTGAATAATTTTTTATAAGAGCGTTGCTAACCACAGCTGCTATGCCATTAAGGCAGATAGCATATACCTCATCTCCTCTGCCTCCAATTCCTAGGGGACCAAACGAGCAAGACTTGCCTTCTTTTATTACGCAGTATATATATTTACCTTCTTCCATAGTTATCTTTTGCTCTCATCGGCGCTTGCCGCGACCAAAGCACCTTCTGTTCTTGTTAAAGCCATTTACTTTTCCCACTCCTCCGGATAAATAACAATATTAACAAAATTAAACACCGGCAAAGGGCCTGCATACATAAATTTTACCCTATCTTTATGTTCTTCGCTTAGCTCATCCATTATGTTGTCAAACTCTTTCTCTCTCCCCTTGCCAACCAAAAAAGCACCATTTATAAACATCTCATCTGCAATGGTCTTATTGAGCTTGTAGTCAAAGGCTGTCCTTCTTAAACTATCTGCTATTTTTTGAGCCTCTTCTTCTTTCTTTATTCCTAACGCTGCGTGAACCATCTTGCCAATTTCTATTTTAGCCTGTATATTCTTCTTACCCGCAGCATTTTGGAGCTTCTCTCTTGCTTTCTTAACATCTTTATTTTCTTCTGTAATCTCTTTAAAGATATTATCCATATTTTTCCATATTCCTTTGACGCCCAATTCTATCTTGTGATCCATATTTCTCAGTCCATTGCTGAATTCCCTATGCCTTCTATCTAAAAGATTTCTTATCTCGTCAGCGCTGGAAGCTATGGTGCCAAATCTGACAGGAAGCACACTATCAAATTCCTTCATCACTTTCTCAATTACCTTTTGATGGCTCATCATATTTTCCCGGTTTACAACTAATTTGCTCATAGGGTGGGTGCTTACAACCATACTCAAGTCGTCATAACCGATAGTTAAGACCTCATCGCCACTTTCTCCTATAGCTATCGGCCCGAAATTCCTATCCTGTTTTGTTCCGATAATACAATAAATATATTTTCCTTCTTTTTCCATATCAGCCCCTTACCCCTACTAATATCGCATTTTTTTTAACATCTTCTTCAATGAAAGAACAGCTATCTCCCTGGCAATATTCCCATAAAATCTTATATGCTTTTATCGCTTCGTTGAATTTTCTTTCTGTTTCAGGTATATCCGGATTTCTGTCGGGATGAAAAGAAAGCGCCTTTGCCTGCTGGGCTTTTTTTATCTCATATTTAGTTGCAAAATCATTTAAACTTAACTTCTTTCTTGCCCAATCTATCTCTTCAAACTGCATCTTCTTCACCTCAAGCGTGTAAAAACTATATGGTGGAAGTGGGCCTACGCACCTAAAATTCAATTTCTCGTTAAATCCAGCGTTCAGTTCTTCTATTTTTTTATAAAAATCTTCCTGCATCTGTTTATCTATTAAAAAAGCGAAATTTGCAACCATCTTCTCATCCATAAGTTCATGAGTTTTAATACGTTCACCCATCCCATTCAAAGCTGTTTGTATCCGGAGAGCATATTCTTCTCTTTTTCTCTCCATGTGATTCTTAATCATAAGCCCTATTTTCATCTGATCATCTACGGTTACTTTTTTTGCACCGGATAAAATCGCGACCTTTAACTCCTTAACCTCTTTATCCTCTCCAACCTCTTTAAGAATTGAAACAAAATCACTCCATGTAGCAACAACATCTATCTCTATCTTGCCATCTATTTTTTTAAAAATATCCTTAATTAAGTTATAGCCTTTATCCAAGATGTCTCTGACCTCGTTTTCATTGGATACAGTCATTCCTAACCTCATAGGAATGACTGTATGTTCGGGCATTATCTCCTCAATTACTTTCTGATGCCCAATAAGGCGCCTAGCCATAACATCTTTAAGTATGTGAGCGCAATCGAACATCTCTGTATCGCTGACTACCGCTGAAATGTCCTGATAGGAAACAGTATAAACCCTACCGATACCATACATTTTGAACAGACCTTCTGCATAAAAAAGATGCTCACCGGAATTCATAATTCCGTAGATATATTTTCCAATTTTCTCCATATTCTCCTCATAATAAAAATTTCTCGCCTGGGGAAAGAAAGGACTTTCCTTCCCCAGGTGCCCTTAAGGCCGCAAAGAAGCAGTATTGGAGGGGGAAAAACTAAATCTATCTCCTGTTACTCTTGCTGGCCTTCTGGCTTTGTATCTGTTTCGGGCTTCTCTGTCTCAGGCTTTTTTTTAGTCCATTGCCTGAAGAAACTTTTGATTTTTTCTAAAATTTTTAACATCTTATCCTCCCTGGTTTTTATTCTCTTTGAGTTTTTAGAAGCTTAACAGCTTCTTCAAAATGTTTCTTTTTAATAACAGGTCCATCTTTATCTTTCGGGTTTTCTATAAATTCCCTTATGGCAAACATGGCAGCCTTTCGGCAGATGAAGTCAATATCAGAACCAACCATATCCTTTGTCTTCGTGGCTAATTCTTTTAAATCAATCTCTTTAGCCATTGGCTTATCTTTGGTATGTATCCTAAATATCTTCTCTCTGGTCTTCTCATCTGGTGGAAGCGATTCAAGCAAAAGGTCAAATCGCCCGCTGCGCAAGATAGCCGGGTCGATTAGATCTAATCTGTTAGTAGCTGCCAGAACCACGACTCCCTTAAGTTCTTCAATACCGTCCATTTCGGTTAAGAACTGGCTTATTACCCTTTCTGTTACATGGGCATCTGTAGAGCTTGAACCTCTTCTCGGCACAAGGCTGTCTACCTCATCTAAAAAAAGTATTGTCGGGGCAGCCTGTTTTGCCTTCTTAAAGACCTCCCTCACTCCTCGTTCTGAATCTCCGACATAACGGCTGATAAGCTGTGGACCTTTAATAGATATAAAATTGACCCCGCTCTCATTGGCTACGGCCTTAGCTAATAGTGTCTTTCCTGTGCCTGGTTTTCCATAGAGCAATATCCCTTTAGAAGGATTTGTACCTGCTTTTTTAAAGACATCTGAATACTTAAGAGGCCATTCTACCGCTTCCTTCAGCTCCTGCTTAATATTTTCAAGGCCGCCTACATCTTCCCATTTTACATCCGGTACTTCCACAAAGACCTCGCGTATTGCTGAAGGTTCAACCTCTTTCATGGCTTCTAAAAAATTATCCATGGTTACTTCCAGTTTGAGCAAGGTCTCGTAAGGAATGTCAGCTATTTCAAAGTCTATTTCCGGCAAAAGTTTTCTTAAAGCATTCATGGCTGATTCTCTTGCCAATGCCTCTAAATCTGCCCCGACAAATCCGTGGGTAATCTCCGCTAATTTTTCCAAACTAACATCTTCTGACAGGGGCATGCCTCTTGTATGAATCTGCAATATCTCCAATCTGCTGTTCTTATCCGGTATGGGAATAGAGATCTCTCTGTCAAATCTGCCCGGCCTTCTCAATGCAGGGTCTATAGTATTTGGGATATTAGTCGCGCCTATAACAATAACCTGTCCGCGTGACTCTAAACCATCTAACAAAGATAACAGCTGCGCTACAACTCTGCGCTCAACCTGTTTTTCCCCTCCCATATCTTCTCTTTTAGGCGCGATAGCATCTATCTCATCAATAAAGATTATGGCAGGGGCATGATTCTGCGCATCTTCAAACACGCTCCTTAAGCGTCCTTCACTCTCGCCATAGAACTTACCCATAATCTCAGGGCCACTTATGCTTGTAAAATAGGCATCGGTTTCATTTGCTACGGCGCGGGCAATCAAGGTTTTCCCTGTGCCCGGTGGGCCATATAGAAAAACGCCCTTTGGCGCGCCAATTCCCAACCTCTCAAAGACTTCAGGACATTTTAAAGGGAGTTCTATCATTTCCCTGATTCTCTGTGTTTGCGTATTGAGTCCGCCAATATCTTCATATGAAACTTTAACTGTTCTTTCTTTTCCTGTCCCTTTTGTCTCCATCCTTATTAAAGTAGCCGGGCTTATCAGAACAACGCCATCAGGAATAGTATCTAGCACCTTAAAATCACATGATTTTGACCCAAAAAGCGTAGCCCTGATTCTATCTCCGGCATTAACAGGCAGCCCTTCAATAAGTGAGCTAATATATTTAGCATCTTTATCTCTCTGAAGCAAACTTGATACTGTCAGAGGCGAGAGTCTAATCTTATTGGCAGGCCTGTTTTCAACTTTGGAAAGTTTTGCCTTCTCATCCAAGCCAATTTGTGCATTCTCTCTCGATATTCCATCTATCTGGACAATTCTTTTGCCTCTATCTTCCATATAACAGGGCATTACCTTGGCAGGGGTCTTTCTCTTGCCATTAATCTCTATAATTTCACCAACTTCTAATCCCAGGATTTTCATATCTTTTGGGTCAATCCTGGCAATTGCTCTGCCCACGTCTTTCGGTAAGGCCTCTTTTACCTTTAAGGTTATATTTTTTTTATCCATTATTACCGGCATAGTAATTTACCAAAATTATTTAAGGTATCAATACCCTTAACTTCCCGTGATTGTAAAGGGATAATTGTTGTCTTTAAATTGCTGAATTTTTTTGTTATCTTTTTTATATATTTTTGCTGATCTTTTTGTCTCTCCCGACAAAAATCACACTTCCCTGATTCTAATACATTATTGATAAGAAGCTCCCTTACCTTTATCTCATATCTATTCAAACTGTTAATTAGCCTCTCTGTCTCTAAGACAGCCATGCTTTCAGGAATTGTTACTGCAATAAATTCGCACTCATAGCTATTTTTAAGCAATCCTTCAATCTTTTTTACAGTCTTTTTCATCTCAACAAGAAAATCATCGCCTTCATCAGGATTATATTCACCAGAGAAACTTTCGACCATATATCTATATTTCCATCTCATCTTAGCCATTACTTTAATCCAGTCATCCAATAATTCAGGCAAGGTTAAAAGCCTTAACGCATGGCCAGTAGGCGCTGTATCTACAATATATTTATCAAATTTTGCCTCTTCTATTAAATCGATTATTACCTTAAATCCCATTACCTCATCTATACCGGGAATAGGCAAAGCAAAGACAGAGTTAATATCTTCCTCATCTAAATAAGTAGATGTATCCAGAATTTTTCTTATCTCATCCTCATATTCTACTTTGAATTTAGAAAGAACTTTTTCAGCGCTTACTTCAAGTGCGCTTAAATTCTTCACACCTTCAACCTGCTTTATCTCACCGCCGATCTTCTGCCCCAGGCTGTCAGATAAGGAATGCGCCGGGTCTGTCGAGATTAAGAGTGTCTTGAAATCTTTAGCTAAATAAAGCCCTGCAGCTGAGGCACAGGTTGTCTTTCCTACGCCGCCTTTTCCGCCAAAAAGGATTAACTTTAATGCATCTTCTCTTAATCCTGCTAACGCCATTTAATATCGCTTTATTTTTACTTCTAAGATACCGTTCTTATAATTTGATGTAAGAGTCTCTTGTTTTACCTTTGCAGGAAGCAATACCTCTTTATGGTACTTTTTATCCCCGCTTTGAGCTGATATATCCAGTATGTCTTCTTTTAAATCTAATTTTATATCTTCTTCACTTATTCCCGGCATCTCTGCCATAACCACAATCTCTTCTTTTTCATCAAATACATCGGTAATAGGTTCTCTCTCTTCCTCAACCGCAGGCCCCTTTGGGGTCTTTTTGATATTACCAAAAGGCTCAACTATTGGTTTCCCTCCTGTCATTGTTTTTACGGAAAATCCAAATACCCCCTTTGCGCCTTCTTTAAGATGGCTTAAATCTATCTCACCCTCTTTTTTAACTTCACCGCCTGTCTCTTTTACCTCAGCGGCAAGGTCTACCAATTTCTCAATACCTTTAAACAGGCCACCCATGCTTAATTTGCCTATACCAAAGTCGATGTCTAAATCTTCGTTTTTCTTTTTATCTTTTTCTTTAGCCATTTTTCTCTCCTCTATAATAAAATTATATGCGTGCGATTATATTTTTGCAATAACCCCTTTTCCTTTACATTCCATACAGGGAAGGCCCGCGCCTGTTTTTTTGCCCCTGCCTTTACAGGCAGAGCATATTTCAATATCCTTGCTGCTTACGCTTACTATTCCTTTTCCTTTACATACAATACAGGTAAGCTCTCTATTCAAATATGACCTTCCTTCTCCATTGCAATAAGCACAAATAACAGCTGGCGCTGCCACTTTTACAATCCCGTTACCCAGACAGACAGAGCATCTGCTTCTTTTAGAAGACATGAGGCCCTGGCCCTTACAAAATCCGCATTTATAGGTTACCTTGGTAAGAACTTTACCTTTTTGCCCTACCTTTTGGTTTCTCCAGTCATATGTCTTCCATTCCATAAAAATCTTTCCCTTAAAAATCCATTAATAGCTTATGGGCATTGTCTTAAGCGGCTTGGTAGGTATGCCTCTGTAGGTCTTGACTTTTTGCTTCTCGTGTATCTCTTTTTGCATTCCTCCAAGCCGTTTTTCAATACTATCAAGTTGCCTTTTGGCTGCGTTTCTTCTCTTATCTAAAGCAAATATCTCTTTATCTAATCTGTCTTTTTCTCTTTTGAGCATATACAGATCTAGATAGTGTGACCTTTGGACCTTAGGAATGGACCTCGCGCCTACAGAATGTATACTTTTTATCTCGCTAAGCCCCGGCATCTGTTGCATCCCTCTCATTTAACACACCTCCCTACAATTAATTGCTATGTTTCGTAACCAATTCCCCAACTACCTCTTTTACCTTATTTTGATTTGTCTTTGAACCTACCCTGCTTGTCTCAGAGGCTAATATATCCTGGCACATCTGCATAAAAGAGCCATTGGCTTTAACAGGAGTCAGTTTTTGAACCTTAAGGGTCTTTGCAATCATAATACAGCCGCGGACTGTTGGCGCAAACTCACATTTACCAGACTCTCTTAAGCTCCTTACAATATTGACTATTGTCTCAGTATGTTGCTTGGAGAGTTTGGATTTTGCCTGAGTTATGGCAATCTCTGTTTCATGGTCAAAGTGGTCTAAATCCATAGTAATCATTCTATCGCGGAGTGCATCCTGGCTTCTATGAACTCCTGCATACTCCTCGGGGTTACTTGTAAAGACCGCTGTAAAATTCGGGTCTACCCTTAAATACGGCTCTTCCCCGCCTCTTCCAACAGGTAGATCCATCATCTTCTCTTGTAAAATAGAAAGTAGAATATTATTTGCCTCTGGCCGAGAACGGGTAAATTCATCATATATTAAAGTAAGCCCGTATTTACAAGCTACAGTCAAGCGGTTATCTACCCAGCGTTTTACCATATCTTCTTCTGTTTTTAACACCCGGGAGATAAATCTGTCCACAACCTTTCTGACTCTATAGCCATGCTCACCACCAACTAAATCTGAGGTTGTAAACTCCTCATCTCCATGAACCATCACTACCGGCCTTTTGATTTTACTTGCTATATGCATAGCAAGCGTTGTTTTGCCCGTACCTGAAGTGCCTCTGAAATGAATTGGAAAACCCGCTTTAATATAGGTGAGCGCCCTATGGGTAATATCTTTTATATATTTTGTCTCTACAAAATCTGATAAAGGGCTCGGTTCAAGTACTGTGGTCATCTCATCAATCATCTCTTCTCACCTCTCTTTTGCTTTTGTCTGTCTTTTAAGGTTTTATTCATGTTGTTCCAGATTTGCACGCTTTCAGCTAAATCTGCTCTTATCTCTTCTGACCTTTTTCTAAAGTCTTCTCTTAAACTATTGACATTTCTTACCAGGCCTTTTCTATCTTCCTGAAGATCCTGTTTTAGTTCTTTGGCCATCTTCTGATGTAATATTTTAGACTCAGCTAAAAATTTTCTTGCATCGTTCTGAATAGCTTCAGCTTGTTCTCTAAGCTGTTTGATATCACTTTTTCTATCTTTATGGCTTGTTGCAATATCTTCGCAAAGAGACTTCATGTTACTTGAAATATTGTCCACAACTAACCTCCTTTATGAACCACCCCTTTACCATTACAGACAGTACAAGGTAAACCGCTATCTTTTGCTGCACCTGTACCTTTACACTTGGAGCACTCTTCAGTTGCGCCTTTAACTGTAACCATACCTTTGCCATTACAGACAGTGCAGGTAACCCTGGCATTACGAGGATAGATACCGCTACCTTTGCAAAAAGCACATTTAATTGCCTGCTCTTTAACCTCGAATTTGCTTCTGCCCCCGCAAACCTGGCAGGTGGCAAGTTCAGATAACAGGTCAAAGGGGTCCTTGCCTGTTCCCTTGCAAAATGCACAAGTTATCTGTGTCATATTCTCACCCCTCTTTTAAGAGTAAATAATTTATGCTTTCTTCTTTTTTCTTCCTTTTTTCTTTCCCTTTTTCTTTTTAGGCTTTTTCTCAATAGCTTCCTCAACCGTAGCTATCTTCTCCCCAGCTTCAATTCTTGGCATTACTCCACCTTTTCTGGACCTTGCTAAAGAAGAAGCCATCTCTTTCCATGCAGATGAAGCATTCCTTACGTCATCTCTATAATCACCCAGGAGTTTCTTTACTTCATTTGCTATACCGTTAACATATTGAGCAAGATCTTTTTTCTGCTGCTCGCTCATTTCGGCATGAGCATCCTGGAATTCCTTAAGTTTCTCAGCAACATAGGTTTCAATATCCTTAATACTTTTTTGGATATTTCCTATCATAGCTTTAAAATCTTTGATTCTATCCGCTTCTCCCTTTCCGAGAGTACTTTTAAGATTTTTAGCCATATCTTTATGGGCAGTTGCAATAAACTTCATCATCCCTCCAACATCCTTAGTAAGGTCTTGCACAAAATTAGATAGAGCCTTTGCCTGCTCTTCACTCATAGACATATGTTCCTTTTGAAACCCCTTAAGCATATCACCTACATTGGTTGTTAATGCTTTCACAAAAACAGCTAAGTCCTTGGCCTGATCTTCACCCATCTTCTTTCTATCCTGCGTAAAGCCTTTTAGAGTCTTGTGAGTATCAACTACCAGATCGCCTACTGCCTTTACGCGCATATCATAAGAAGCAACGATGTTATCTGTGATTTTCTTCATCTCATCAGCTATTGCCATTTTTACATCCTCCTTTCAATACTTTTATCTTAAGTTTATGCCTTCTTCTGTTGCTCATCCCGAGCATCTATGTTAACCCCGTTAAAAATTTCTTTTGAAATAACGATCTCTTTTCTAAGGGGATGGATTGCTTTTTTTGAAGATACTGCTTTGCCTCTTTTTTTTCTAAAACTACCGAGCATGCTGGCTACTTCTTCTTTTCTTTTCTTTTGAAGCATCAATCGTTTCTCGCGTTGGCATTTAAATTCCTTAAGCATTACCTTAAAATCCTTTATCCTGACTTGCTTTCCTTTGGCTAAAAGTTCTTTGAACCTTAAAGTTAAAACCTTTTGATCTTTATTAAATTCTTTCAGTGTTGAGTTTACATAGGCCCTTTTCTCATCCTGTTCAGTAAGGAGCTCTTTAATTGCTGTATGGAATCCCTTGACTCTGTGGGTTTCATTTTTGGCAAGAGAATCTCTAAAATCCTTTAAGTTTTGCCTTAGGGCTTGCGCCATAGCTCTTTGGCCATCTATATAATTCCTCAATACATTTTTTACATCTTTTTCCCGTTGCTCTTGAACTAATAAGATACTCTGCATCATACTGTCAAAATCTTTTTTTCTTAAAGACTCGTTTTTGGCAAGAATATCCCGTAGCTGTAAGTTAACCGTCTCTCGTTCCTGCTTTGTATTAAAGAAAGAATTCTGGAAACCTTCGAGGGATTGCTGAGTAGCATCGAAAATGGTTTCAATGCTCTGAATTCTGCTCTCATAGGAAGAAACTATATCATCAACAACATTGTTCATATTTTCCACTAAGGGCATGGTTTTCTCCTGAAAGATTGGTTGGTTTTTTTGAAGGAGTTTCTTGGCGAGCCGCGCTTTCTGTCTCATAAAAAGACATGAGGATGGCTCGGCAAGAATCCCTTTTAGTCACTGAGTCGAATCCTTAAGCTGCTGTTTGCGTTAAGCCTATTGCTTCAGCATACTTTAGGTAAGTTTCAACTGACGCTACAACTACTCTAGCTTCAACTGCAAGTATCTCAATACCTACTAAAGAGACTCTTACCCAGGCATCAACTACAACGCCCTTGTCCAGGATACGGTCAACAACTTCTACCAAACTGGAAGAACCTATTGCTTTTTCTACAGCCATTTTATGTTACCTCCTTCCATTTAAAGATTCCGCTTTTAATGGATGGGTAGCGGTAAACCCGACTTCTATACTTATGTATCGGTATAGAAGTAAATCTATTTCTTAAATACATTTGATTTATGAGTTTTAATTTTCCATGTTACCATTGAGGTTATACTTTCTATGATATTCCTCAGCATATCTTTCTACCCACTCGCTTGCTATAATGCCCTTTTCATAGCATTCTCTTTCTATTGTCCTGAGCTCACCGAGTATATACTCTCTAACATTAGTCATTTTAAAACCTCTTTAACTACAGGCCATCTTTGTTTATTATATCCAACAGCCTGTCCGCCCTTATTGGCTTATCCAGAAAATAGCGGACACCCAACCGTCTCGCTTTCAACTTTATGTTTGGAGTCCCAAACGCCGATATTACTATAAATTTTATTTTGTCGTTAATCGCTTTTGCTGTTTTTATAAAAGTTAAACCATTTTTATCGGCTATCCTCAGGTCTACTAATGCTATGTTCAAGTTTTTTAAGCTTTTGATTTTTTTTATAGCTTCTTTAACAGTAGTAGCGTAAGAAAACTTATGGCCTGCGTCTTTGATAACCTTCTTCATGATCCAGCCCAAATCTCCTTCATCATCAACAAGAAGGATACTTTTTTGCATAATTGTCGGATATTTAAAATATTTTTTTAATTTCATAAAGGTACCGATATAATGACTACTTAATATATAAGCAAGTATCGTGCCAAAAGTTACTCCGAAAACAAAAAACCACCTAAGATTTCTCTTAAGTGGTTTTTTTGTAAGCAGTTACGAATTATTAAAAAAATTTAATTTTTGATTATTTTACTACAGAGCCCCTTGTTTCTTTTTCAAAAACTATGGCTTCTTTTCCTCACTGTATGGAAGTTATTCCATACTCTGTGATAAAGAATATTTTTTGATTTTGGTGAAAAGAGTCTTATAATCTATGCCTAATATCCTGGAAGCTGCCTTTTTGTTCCAGTTTGTCTGTCTTAAGATTTTTTCCACAAAATATCTTTCCGTATCTTCCACTATATCCTTCTTTGCCTTTTTCAGGGATGAGTTACCGCCGGATCCTTTCATACTCAAAAACCTTTTTGCCTTTGAATCACCTGCGTAAAAAGGAAGGTGGCATGGCAAAATCTTATCCTTAGCCAAAATTGTAGAAGCCTTAATTGTATTTTCCAATTCTCTTACATTGCCCGGCCATTGATAGCTTTTAAGTAAGCTCAGGGCATCTTTTGAGAACTCCTTAACTTCTTTTTCCAATTCTTTAGCGAATTTATCTAAAAAATAATGTGAAAGAAGAATTATATCATCTTCCCTATCTCGTAATGGTGGAAGTGTTATTTTAAATACATTAAGACGATGATAAAGGTCATCCCGAAACTCGCCATTTTTAACAGCTTTCTCCAAATTTTTGTTTGTAGCAGCTATTATTCTCGTATCTATCTTTATGGGTTTTTGGCCTCCCAGGCGTTCTATCTTTCTTTCCTGAAGAACCCTTAAGAGCTTTACTTGAATATGTGTAGTAAGGTTACCTATCTCATCTAAAAATATAGTGCCCTGGTGGGCTTGTTCAAATTTGCCAATTTTAGAACTATCCGCCCCTGTAAAAGCGCCCTTTTCATAACCAAAAAGTTCACTTTCTACCAATGCCTCCGGTAGTGTCGCGCAATCAATGGGCACAAATGGTTTATCTTTCCTTTTACTTAAGCTATAAATTGCTCTAGCTGCTAATTCCTTGCCTGTTCCGCTCTCTCCTACTAAAATGACATTAACGTTATAGATTGCCACGCTTTTTATTAACTTAAAAAGTTCCTGCATAGGTCTGGATTGGCCAATTAACTCATTAAGCGAAACATCGCCTTTTTTCAAAAAGGTTAGCTCTCTTGCTAACTTTTGCGTCTCCCATGCCTTATCAACAATTATTTTCAGTCTCTCATTTGGAATAGGCTTAGGAATATAGTCATATGCCCCTAATTTCATAGCTGCTACTGCGGTCTCTATTGTCTCGTGCGCGGTAATCATAATTACCAAAATATCAGAATTAATCTTTATTATCTCTTTTAAGAGGCTCACTCCATTCCTGTCGGGCAATTTTAAATCTAAAAAAACGATATCGGGTATAAATTTTTGCATCTTATCTATTCCGTCTTTACCCGTCTGGCTGGAGATTACCTCATACCCATCATCCCCTAATATTTTGGAAAATATCCACCCGATTTCCGGTTCGTCATCAATTACAAGAATCTTTCCTTTTTGCTTCATCTTCTCGCTTGTGATATCTTTCATATGCATCTCCTATAGTCTAATCCCGATTCCATGGGGGGGGGTGACATAGGTAAATAGATAATAAAAGCTACCCCTTTATCTTTACCAGATAACTTACTTTCAACCTTTATCTGGCCCCCGTGCCTTATGATTACATTTTGAGTGATTGCAAGCCCTAAACCCGTCCCTTTATCTTTTCTTTCCGTTGAATAAAAAAGCTCAAATATGTGAGAGATGTCCTTCTTTTTTATTGACGAGCCTGTATTATGGATTTTAACCATGGCCATCTTTGCTTCTTCATCAAGTTCGGTAGATATGGTTAATATACCCCCTTTATGCATAGCCTGTACTGCGTTATCCATAATATTAAAAAAAGCTTTATCCATCTGTTCCACATCCATTTTAATCTGCGGAAGCTTTGCATAACTTTTCCTTATTTTAATCCTTTGCGTTCTGCATTTAGGTTTTACCAAAGCCAGATTTAAATCTAAACTTCTTTTTAGGTTATACTTGCCAATACTCAGGCTTATTGTCCTGCCATAGCTTGAAAGTTCTTTGGTAACTCTATCAAGCCTCTCAACCTTATTTATTATGGCTTCGGTAAGCTCTCTTTTAGGGTCATTCTCATTAAGTTTGGATTGCAAATATTGGACTGTCATACCTATAACAGCCAGAGGGTTCCTTATTTCATGAGCTACGCCTGCGGCAAGAGCGCCGGTTGTAGCTATCCTTTCGCGTTTAATAAGTTCATCCTGTACTGCTTTCCATTCTTTATGGCTTATTTCAAGATCAGCTAACAACTTCTCAGTCTTTTTTTTCGCTTTTTTCAACTCACTTTCTGTTTTTTTGCGCTCGGTGATGTCTCTAAAGATACCCATCAGATATGGTTCCTTGGCTAATGTTATTGAAGACGAATTAATATCCACATAAAAAATACTGCCGTCCTTTCTTTTTACTGGCAGGTCTTTAGCCAGTATAAGCTCCTCTCTCACTTGCCTCTCAAATTGCTCTTTTATATAAGGCAGCTCTTTTTCAGGATGAATATCCATAACCCCCAGGCTCTTTATCTCTTTTAGACTATAACCCAGCATTTGGCAAATCGCTTTATTGCCCGCTAAAAATTTCTTGGTCTCCGGATTTACTATAAGTATCCCATCGGTTGCACCCTCAAAAATAGCTTTGAATTTTTCTTCGGATTCCCCTAGCATCTCTTTCGCCATTTTGCGTTCGGAACTTTCAACGAGCTTCCATCTGCCTTCCTGTCTTATGAGAGCGGATTTATGGTTACCGACCACATCTATAATCTCTGATGCTTTGCATTTTTCAAGGGAGTAGCTACAAATGGCAATCATTCGATGTCCACCAATAATGTTATCTATTGCTGCTTCGTAACCGCTAAATTTTTTCCATTCTTTCATTTCAAGCCAGAAAGTATCCCCAGTAAGACGAAGTCCGTCAAAACCTTTTTTAAAAGCTTCTCTTTCTTTTTCGATCCAACCCTCTAACACTTTATCAGCTTCGAATTTCCCCGATTTGCCATACCACTTCTCATAGTCAAGTATCTCTATCTGCCCCTTTTCAACATAATCATCTAAATTCTCTATTACCTTTTCCAGCGCTGCCTTTGCCTCTTCAGCTTCTAAAGGTTTTGAGGTAATCCACATGCAGAACTCATTATTCTCTAACCCTGTTTTAAAATAGGGAACTAAAATATCTATTAAGTCCTGTTTGGTCTCATAAAACATGCAGAAATGCGCCCCCCAGGAGGTGTCGCCTATAATCTCAATTCCTGTTTTTCTAATTGTTTTTTTCATCTGCTAACCTGCCTTTTATCATATAGTCTATAGAAACTTTAAAAATTCTCGCTATTTCCATAATCAAACCAAGTTTTGGTGTTCTTTCACCCTGCTCCCACATGCAAATAGCTTGGCGTGAAACCCCAAGCCTGTCTGCTAGCGCTCCCTGGGTCAGATTATTTTCTTTGCGAAGTTTTTTAAGATTTTTTTCAAACATCATTATCTCTTTCTGCGTTGCCTGGATGACAGTATTTTAAGTTGCTTACGATATTTTGTTACAGTTCGACGCGCGATACTTATGCCTTCAGAATAAAGCATCTCAGTTATCGCCTCGTCGCTTAGAGGCCTATGAGCATCCTCATCATTCGTCACTCTCTTAATCCTGGCCTTAAGATTTCCATTTGAAAATATCTCGCCATTAGCCTGTTTTAGACCATTATTAAAGAAAGTCTTGAGTTCAAAAATACCATTAGGTGTCTGTACATACTTATTTGTGACAGCCCTGCTTATAGTAGATTCGCTGGCTCCGATAGCTTTTCCTATCTCCTTTAAAGTAAGCGATTTTATAAAAGCCGGGCCATTATCCAAAAAATCTTTCTGGGTTTTAATAATATATTCTACAACTTTTCTTATAGTATCCTGCCTCCTGCCAAGAGTCTTTATAAGCCACATAGCCTGGTTTAGCTTATTCATTAAGTACTCTCTTGTATCTGCCAGAGTATCCCTATTTTTCAAAAGTTCCTTGTAATAGGAGCTGATATAAAGTTTGGGTATATTTTCATTATTGAACTCTATCCTGTATCCATCTCCTGCATGGTAAAGTAAGATATCCGGTATTATATATTTTCCCTGTTCTTTCTCAAAAGGCCTGCCGGGCTTAGGTTCTAAACGGGAAATTTCACCAAAAGCGCTTTTTACTTCATCAAGCGAAACTCCAAGTTCCTTAGTTATTTTTCCCAAATTTTTCTTTTCTAAATCAGGGAGATACTTTTCTATAATCCTTCCCGCTAACGAAAGGTGTTTGCCTGCGCGCTTAAGCTGTAACATCAGGCATTCTGAAAGGTTTCTAGCTCCAACACCAACAGGGTAAAAACTTTGAATTAAAGAAAGTGCGTCCTCTGCATCCTTTTGGCTAACCATTAACTCCTGCGCTATCTCGCCTAAAGAAGCCTGCAGATAACCATTCTTGTCTATATTATCAATTATAGCTTCGCCTATTTTTCTTTGCAGGCCTGATTGAGAAAATATATTAAGCTGTGAAATAAGTTGATTATATAAGCTGGGAATTTTCGCAGCTATATTTTTCCTATAACTATCCTTTTCCTCTTGTTCCTTATTATACTTATTTCTAAAAAAATCAATCTTATTTTCTTCAAGTATTTCTAAGAGAGGGTTCTCAACTATCTGGTGCTCAAGAAAAGTGCGCAGCTCTATAGCTGGTAGCTGGAGTAAGTGGATAGATTGTCTCATTTTAGGGGTGAGAATTATTCGCTGGGTTTGCTTTGGTAACACTTTTGTTTCAAGATGGAGCATGATAGCGTCCTCCGTAAGGGAAAACTATCTTGCCACATTTTGTTAACATTGTCAATCTTTTTTTCAGAAAAAATCTAAACCTGATCTATATAACTTGCTATCTCTCAAAATCTATGGCTATATGTGTACTAACCGAAAAGGAGGAAGATTATGGAAGAGACAAAATTAACGGAAATCATGGAACTTAAGG
>Ga0075125_10000239_pt1 | contig 24023 bp, 36 predicted proteins | sample AntAceMetag02UKN_FD_69810 | JGI IMG/M metagenome (GOLD analysis project Ga0075125, IMG submission 69810) | Saline lake microbial communities from Ace Lake, Antarctica - Antarctic Ace Lake Metagenome 02UKN | ecosystem: Environmental > Aquatic > Non-marine Saline and Alkaline > Saline | place... | reverse complement strand
ATGATGCTTAATAAAAGAGGAGAAAATCATCATAATTGGAAAGGTGGTATTTACAGAAAAGAAAGACACACTGAAATGGGAAGAATTGAATACAAGCTTTGGAGAGATGCTTGTTTTGCTAGAGATGGATATACTTGTCAAAAATATGGAATAGTTGGTGGTAATTTGGTAGTACATCATATTAATAATTGGGCTGATTTTCCAGAATTAAGGTTAGCTATAGATAACGGTATTACTTTATCAGAGAAGGCTCACAAAGAATTTCATAAGAAATATGGAATGAAACACACTACAAAAGAGCAAATAGAAGAATATTTAATTAATTCAGTAGCTAACGAAACTTAAATATATGGCTTGGAAATATGAAGAAAATTTTAATTCTTTAAATACAGCCGCTTTAAACGGACAAGATAGTTGGTCTGGTGATTCTGATTTCGGTGTACAAACTTCTGTTACAGCTGAAGGAGCTAAAGCTGTTAAAGTCAGTGCTGGAAATAAATATATAGCTAGTGGTGATTTTAGTGGAGTTTCTTCTGGAAATATTGTTTTCGCCATGAGAAAAAGTAGCACAACATCTTCTAATAATTATTTCGCAGTTTGGTTCGGTGGATCAAAAACACAAATGATGGTTATTTTTGATCCTGATGGAGATATTATAATAAAAGCAAGAGGAGCAGGAAACGATCAAGAGGTTTTAGCATCTTTTTCAGTTGATACGTGGTATCAGTTAGAAATAGAATTTAACATAGGTAGTTCAACATATAAAGCAAGGATTAGAGAATACGGAGAATCAGAATGGAGCGAATGGAGTGGAAATGCATCTACTTATAATAGTTATGACACAATAAAAAAATTAGAACTTTATACTGGTAGTGGCATGGTTGGTGATGCATATTATGATGATTTTAGACCAGCTCCTATACCAGTAGTAGTTACTGGAGATTTCTTTCAACTATTTTAACTAAAGAAAAATGTCAACACCACCATTAATAATTAGAGATTTTGATAAGGCAGTTGCCGACTCTCCTCATAAGGGACATGCACTGATGAGGAATGTTAATATTGACGAATTTCCGGGAGCGATGAAAGCAAGTAAAATTACAGAGTCAGTATTTCAAACAGCAATCTCTAAAGAATTCACGGCGGATGCTGGCACAGATATTATAACAATGTCTGCCACAGTCCCATTGACTGGAACAGCCGTTACTTTGACAACTACAAATACGTTGCCGGCCGGATTATCGACAAGTACAATTTATTTTATTATAAAAGAAAGTAGCACTACAGCTAAATTAGCAACAACCCGAGCTAATGCGGAGGGAGATACGCAGATAGACATTACAGACGCTGGCACGGGGACTCATACGATAACCAGCGTCAATCCAGGTACTATTGAGGATATAGCATTTGACTCTAGAAATTCTAATCGTTTTATGCAAGACTCTAACGGTAGAGTTTGGGTTGAGGAGAGCGGAGGAACGACGTGGCTTATTACTGGAAATACATTAACTAGTAGTGACGGAAATGGAATAGTGTTATTTAGAACGTCCGATGGAACTGCCACATATTTATTTGCTTTCAGAAATGCAGCGGTTGATGTTGTCGATGTATTTGGTGACTCTGATGTTCAAACTCCATCATGGACCAATGGATGGCAGACTTTAAATTCAGGAGCGGGTTCAAGAAATAGCCATAAAGCTATAGTGGGTCAGGATAATATAATATATTTTTGCGATGGCAGATTTGTTGGCAGTATAAGAGAAAAAGATGGACAAGTATTTGACCCTGCTTCAGGGGCGACTTACACATACAATAATCAGGCGCTTGATTTGGTGCAAGGAGAAGTGTCTTTTTGGCTAGAGGAATTAGGAGTCAACCTTTTAGTATCAGGACTGTCATATAATAAAATTTATCCTTGGGATAGAGTGAGCGATAGTTTCTCATTACCAATAAATGTTCCAGAGAGAATAATAAGTAGAATGAAAAATATTGGAGAAATTGTCTATATCCAAGCTGGCAGACAGGGAAATATTTACATGACACAGGGAAGTTTTGTAAGACATTTTAAAAAATTACCTGAATATGTAATAAATAATACTAACAGTATCACTAGTAATCCAATAACATGGGGAGGCATTGGTTCTAACCAGGACGCTTTAGTTGTTGGTATCGGAGCAACTTCAAATTCGGCAGCTAGTGGGGTTTATCTTATCTATCCGGATGGAAGAATAACACAGGACAATACACCGTCTACCGGAGCAACCAGACCAGTATCAATATTAGCCGATAGCAATGATTTTTATCGATTAGGATATGCGAGTGGCGCTGACAGAGTAGATACTAGTCGTTATGCCAATTATGAATGTGTATACCAATCAGAATTTTTTGAAATAGCTACTAATACTGAAAGAGGAACTTACTCTGAATTAGAATTAGTATTGGCGAAACCATCTAACTCCGGCAATATTCGTGTCAGTTATAGAAAGGATACATCAAGTGCTTTTATCACGTTGGATACATTTGTATCTGATAGCAGTATGGTTGTCTTTAACAATGATGGAATTGGTTTAATAGATTTAGAAAATATACAATTACAATTAGAGTATCACGGCAACGTGGAAATTAAGGAATTAAGATTATTACCATGATAGACGAAGAAACACAAAAAAAAATTGATGACATCGGATTAGAAATTGAAAATTTAAATTCAATATTTAATGATTTAAAAAACCGGCCACTAGAAGATCATTTCCATTTAGGAACAGATGTAAGCAAGGTTGAATTTAATAGTGTAGGATATAGAAAGCATTGGTTATCACATACGATATACGGAAATGATGTCACGACTGCTGCTAACTACGGAGTAATTTTTATAAATCAAATGGGAGCATGTCATGTATCTAATTTTTATGAGGTTCATCAGATAGCCGGCACAGACGCAGGCGCGGTGACTTTAATGCTAGAAAAATTAACTGGGACGGAGGCGATAGGAGCAGGAGCTGATGTTTTGAGTACAGCGCTATCTTTGAAAACGACTGCAGATACAGTACAACAAGGAACATTAACTACGACATTGGCTAATAGAAATTTAGCACTTGGCGACCGATTAGCATTAGAGGATACTGGTGCTTTAACTGATTTAGTAAATATAACAATATTCGTAGAGCTTACATTCACGATATAAAAATGTTAAAATAACTATATGAAATCATATACTACATTGAGAAATTTATACGGAGTAGAATCCAAAAATACTTCAACTGCTAACCTAGCTTACGGTGACCAAATAATGAACGATTTTCATCGCAAATTATTGTCAATGGCAGACTGGCCATTTTTACATAGACTAAGGACAGTAGACACTAAAGCGGCCACATCTTTTGTTAACTTACCATATGATGTCGATCAAGTGGAAAGCGTATTTATAACAATTGGCGCTACTCGATATAATCCAAAACCAGTACCGAGTCGTAAATTCTGGGACGACCTACATTATAGCCAGGTAAATTCTGACACCCCGGAATATTGGTTTATATACAATGGACAAATAGGAGTATGGCCAGTGCCAGTAAGCGCTGGAAATACTATATCATTAAACACAAAAATCAGAGTTACTGATTTAGCTGTAGCTGATTATACAACCGGGACAATAACCACCACAGTGAACGGAGATGAAACAGTCGTACTAAATGGCACGGCTCTCACAAACCCAATGACCGGCCGTTGGTTGAGCATTACGCTAGACGATGAAGCTGATGCTGGGGATGGATTGTGGTACGAAATATCCTCAATAACCGATGCTACAAATCTTGAGTTGGTGCGAGGATACGGAGGAACTTCAATAACCGCAGGAGCGCAGGCTTTCACTATAGGACAGATGCCTTTGTTACCAGAGGCATATCATGGACTGCTTTCAAATTACGCAGCTTATAAATACTGGTCAAAGGAGAATGACATTCGTAAGGACGAATTAAAGTCAATGGTAGCTGACGGTATATCCGGATTATTTAAAGATTACAGTATGAGCGATTTATCAATGGTGGTAGATGATGGGCGTGATGATTTTATAATAAATCCAAACTTAACAGTAACATTATAAATATATGGCATTTCTAGACAGAGTAAAACAAATTAATAAAAAGATAAATCCGATTTCATTACTAGCTGGGATAGGCAGTAGGGATAAAACTACTTCGGCACAAAGTAAGCTAACTGTTGGACAAACTCCCGGAGGACTTATTGCGCCAAATATTCAATCGCCGACTATACCTAATTTAAACACTAGCTTAACTCCGCAGGGAACAATCCCATTAACTCCTATAGCAAGCACAGCAACGCCACCAGTTTCTCCTACGGTACAGCCGATAGCTTCTCAAATTACCGCTCCTAGCGCTCCTAGCGCTCCTGTCGCTCCGTCACCTATACAATTTGATGACCAGCAATTAATAGGACTTAACGCGGCTTTTCAAAGACAGCAAGGAGGCACATCCAACGAAGAAGATGATGCAAATTTAGCTTATGCTACAGCGAGGGGATTCCAACCAACTCCTCCTGTCACTGCTCCTGGAGCAACACCAACCGGAGCGCCTACCCAGCCAGAAGCACCAGCCGCACCTGTTACAACCGAGGCACAAAAAGCGGTAACTGCAGCTGAAGAAATTACTATAGAAAGCGCAAAAATAACTCCAGAAGAATTATCAACTCAAAAAGACTTGGATGATTTAATTGAATCAACACAAAAAGCATTCCGAGGAATACAAGACCAACCGATAGCACTAGAATTTATAACCGGCCAACTTTCTTCCGTAGAGCGCAGAGCTTTAGGATTAGCCGAGCCATTAGAAAAGAAATTGTCACGTTTACAGGCGGCCAGAACATCATCGATTGAAGCATCAAAATTTGCACTTACCAGGGCAGATAAAAGACTAGCGGCCGAAGAAAAAAAGGCGAGTGATTTAAGTTCGCCAACAACTCTTGGCACAGGGCAAGTTATTGTACAGTTTAACCCTGACACTGGAGAATATGAAACAGTAGCTTCTGGACCAACAGGAGCAGAAAGCGCTGAAGATTTTACTTTAAGTGAAAACCAAATAAGATTTGATGCCGAGGGCAATGTTATAGCTAGAGGTGGAAGTGTCGGAGATGGTCAAGGTGGCACGATCAGCGCTGACGCTCAAAACTGGGCTAACCTTATAAACCAAGGAAAAGCTAAATTGAGTGATGTACCAACTGACGATTTAAAAAATCAAGTAGCAAGGATTAATGCACAAAGACCATCAGAAGCAACATTGGCGCAACAAAGAACTCAAGAACAATCTGACACTGCCATAACTAATATCGATAAAGTGCTAGAATTTATATCGTCAGGAAGCGTGCTTAGTAGTGGCAATACTCCATTTGGACGTGTTATTGGTCAATTTTTACCTGGTAGTGAGGCAAGAGATTTAAACGCTTCGCTTGATACAGTGAAAGCATTAATTGGATTTGACGCATTAGAAAAAATGAGGCTTGCATCTCCGACAGGTGGCGCTCTAGGTCAAGTGTCAGAACGTGAGTTGTCATTCTTGCAAAGTGTTGCCGGCTCGCTTGACATAGGACAATCCACGAGTGAATTGCAAGGCACTTTAAATAGAATAAGAAGTAGTTTTGAAAGAATGCGTGCTATAAACAGTCCGGATATGAGTGCAGAAGAATACTTGGAAAAATTCCCAGACGCAACCGATGAAGAGTTAGCTGAAATTATAGGCAAGAATACTCAAGAGTCAACATCAGGAGGAAATAGACCTCAGCGTAATAATAACCCGGGCAATGTAAAGTCCGGTGGTTTAGCTGATGCATTAGCGATAGGAACTGATGACCAAAATCATTTGATATTTGCAACACCAGAGGACGGCTTCAAAGCATTACAACAAGATATTGCGGCAAAAATATCTGGACGTTCGAGGAGCGTACCAGCAGACCCAACAATAATAGAAATAGGAAAGGTTTATGCAGAGGACCAGGGATGGGCAAATGCAGTGGCCAGCATTCTTGGAATTGACCCAAATACTAAAGCGGCACAAATTGACTTCGATAGCTTAATCGAGGCAATAGCCATACAGGAGGGATTTTATGCCTGAAGAAACAATAGACCAAAGAATACAACGCATAAGAAATAAAGTTAAAACAAACCAGCCAGCGAGTGCACCAGTAGAGCCACAAGCTCAATCAGTTGAAGAACGCATAAAGCAAGTGCGCGCTAAAGTAGGAATAGAAAAGCCGGTAGAACAGCCAGACGATAAAAATGGTATTTTAAAGAGTTTAGCACAAGGAATTGCTAGTCCATTTTTACGAACGGCGGCAAGTGGTATTCGTTCAGCGCAAGCAGTAGGAGCATTAGCAACCGGGGACAAGGAGAGATTACAGACAATATCAGATCCCGTTGATTTTGGTTTTTTTGGCGAGGCGACTCCAATCGGAATAGACGATGAGGGCAAGGCAAAAGACTTTAGCGGTTTAGCTAAGGATGTCGTTGGAACTGGAGCAGAAATTGCTTCCACTTTTGTTGGTGGTGGCGGTGCGGTAGCGGCAGGAAAACAAGTCGCAAAAAAAACATTAGGCACTGCGATAAAGACTGGAGCTAAGGAGGGCGCAAAAAGTGGGTTCGCATTTGGCACTGGCCAAGCACTCCAAGAGGACAAAGGAGTTATAGAGTCAGTTGGCGAGGGAGTAAAAGCAGCCGCAATAGGTGCACCGTTTGGTGCGGCTATTCCTGTTGCATTCTCAGGTGCTAGTCGTTTAGCTAATAAGGCAAAAAGAACTGTTACAGAGCCGATAGCAAAACGTGCAGAACAAACTGCGTTACTGAAGAATAAAACACCGGACGCTCGTGTGGCCACAAAAAAGCTACAAAAAGGAAAACTTGTAAATGACCCGAAAGCTAGAGCGGCGGTAAAACAAAACATCCCGGAGGCTGACGTTGCATTAATTAAAAATTCAACCAGGAAAGATAAAACAAAAATGGCTAAGATGCTTACAATCAGAGAGAGCCAAGCTACTAATAAACGAATAACCGATAGAGCGACTGATGTGGTAGGCGGTACATTTATGAAGCAGGCAACTCACATTGCAGTTAAAAATAAACAGGCGGCTAAAAGTTTAAATGTAGTCGCGCAAAAGCTAAAAGGAAAACCAGTCAATGCCGTTAAGCTAGTCCAGAAATTTGCTGATAATTTAAGAAGCAGAGGAATTACAATTACAAAACGAGGTACAAAATTAAAATTTAAAAATTCAGACTTTGAGGGTCTTGGACCAATTGAAAAAACATTCCAGAGAATATGGGAGAGGTCAGTCAGAGTGGCACGGAGTGGAGATGCGCTAGAACTCCATAGACTAAAAACATTTATAGACGAGAATGTGTCATATGGAAAAACTGCGGATGGATTATCTGGGACAGCACAAAGAATGTTAAAGGGATTGCGCCGAGATGCTGATACATTACTGGATAGCAATTTCAAAGTATATAATAGAGTTAATACTCAGTTTTCTGAAACAATCCAACAGCTAGATGAGATAGCAAGAGCTATGGGCAGAAACTTTAAAGTCGGCGATACATTCTCTACAATGAAAGCAGGAACAACGCTAAGACGTGTTTTAAGCAATACACAGAGCCGTAGCGATTTATTACGACTACTAGATGATATGCAAAAGGTAGCGAGAAAATATGGACTAGAAATTGACGAGGATATAGTGACCCAGGCTAATTTTGCTGACTTGCTAGAAAACATAATTGGATCGGAAGCACCATCAAGTTTTCTAGGTCAAGTAGAAAAAGGTATAGGAAGAGCGCAGGATGTGGCAGGTGCAGGAGCAGAACTAGCACGAGGTAACGTTGCGGGCGCTGCTATCCGAGGAGCAAAAGCTGGACTAGACATAGCGCGCGGAGTAACTAAAGAAAATCAGTTAAAAGCATTGCGTGATTTATTAGAAGTAACAACCAAGAAAAAATCAACATTAGGAACTAAAAGATAATATGCATCCAGTAATAAACATAGCAACAAGTACAAAATATTTTGTGGGTAAAATGTTCGATGATTTTATTTTTAAGACGATGGCTAGTGTCGGCTTAGGAACGATAGCATTTCTATTTGACAGCACCTTAAAAAATGCAATGGTAGCAATTCTGATATTAATAATATTTGATTTTATAATAGGAATTGCAGCCGCAAAAAAAACAGGAGTAGAAATTAAAAGTGCCACGGCTTTACGGACAGCGATAAAAGTGGTAGTATATTTTGTATTGATAAGCGCAGGGAGGATGACAGAAATTGGCACAAGCCATTTTGTGCCATTAATAGATGAAACGATTATTGCATTTCTAGCAGTAACCGAGTTAATAAGTGTCATGGAGAATGCTGGTAATTTAGGTTTTTACGTTCCACAGAAAATGCTAAATAAGTTAAAGGAATATAAAAGTAATAAATAACATGAACGAGCAACAACTTGTACAATTATTTAAAATGCAACTTCCTATAAAGGACGGAGAATGGTGGGACGGACGACCGCGCGAATACAGCAACCTAAAACAATGGCGACCGGACTTCTCACAGAAATTCGGAGGCAATAAAAAAATGTACGAGCAGTTCGGAATGATTGGCCACAACGGATTAGATTTTTCATTTAAGAAAGGATGCCCGATAGTAGCTCCGTGTAAGCTATGGGTAAATAGAATAGCAAACTCTGACAGAGGGTACGGATTTCATGTATGGACAGAAACTGAAACAAAGACTTTAAATGGGGATAGCGTAAAATTAGAAATTCCATTCGGACACTTTGATAGAATTATTGCAGAGCCTTATAAGTGGTACGAGGCAGGCGACATTTTAGGATACGGAGATAGTACCGGGTATAGCACCGGGCATCATTTACATTTTGGTACAAGACCGTTAATCAGAACTAATAAAGGAGATTTTGAACAGATATTTATGGGCAATGGTTATTTAGGATACATTGACCCAGAGCCATTCCTACCGAAAATTATTTGGGATTTAGCAGAAATTCAATCAGACAAAAATAATAAATTGTTAGATAAATTTATGCAGGACAATGAAAAAAAAGTTGTGATAGAGGGGGACGGTAAAGGACGCAAAGGAATTATAATTGACGGAAAAATTCACGAAGTGAAAAAAGGGAGAGAGGGAGCGGCCGCACTTTATGTCATGGCCAACCACGGACTAGGACAAACGATAAGCGAGGAATTATTTAATGAAATAGAAAAAGAAAAAGATTTTTAGTGGCGAGCATAGGTTGCTGGTATACCTATGTTTACTACTCTTTGAAAAGCCCCTTCCTAGGGGCTTTTTTAGTTATCCACAATCAGGGGGTTGCATTATCTTTTATATGTGATATAATAAGTCATAGAAATAAGAAAGCAGGGAATAACCTGCCGTAATAAAAAAAATATGAAAACTAAAGAATTTGAAATCACTTTAACAAACTCACTCAACAAACTTGTTAAGACTGACGACAGATTAAAACAATGCAAAAAATGTAAAGTATATTATTCACTTAACCATAACTCAAAAACATGCCAAAAACGATAACATGCAAAAGGTGCGGACGAGAAACATTTAGCGAAGAGGACAAACAATTTATTAAAGAATACGGCCACTGCCTCATGTGCGACCACATAGACGGCGAGAGCCAAGAACAATATGAATCAATTACTTAAATACAATCCAAAGTCAACGCATGCAAAAAAGATAAAAATGTATATGCTTTATGACGCAATAAAAAACAAACAGCTAACCGAGGATGAAATGGATAAATACCGGACAGAGTTTAAATGCTTAGAAAGCGAAGTAGGGAGAATACAAAAAATAAACAACGCTCCGAAATTTAATAACCCTCCAGTGCTAACGCCAATTCAAAAGCGAATGGCCTGGACGCATAACTAAAAAAATATGAAAAACCAAAACAAATTCACGTACAAAAAGTTTCAACCAAAAAAGAGTAATGCGATCAGAGAGGTGGTAGAAATATCACTAACAGTCATCACACTAGTAACAATAGCAAGCACAATTCTATTTTACCGAGCACCTCAAGAATTTAGCCCAAAGGCACAAGCAAGCGAATCAAAGGAATATGACATCCTAAGCGGTACAATAGGCGAGATAGACATAAATCGCTTAATACCGGTAAAAAAGCCAGCCACGCCAGCCGTAGCGACAATAAACAGGGTTGTAAGAGAGATTACTGCCTACAATGTAGGCGATGTATGGCAAACTGACGATACTCCATGCATCGGGGCTGACGGGGGAGATTTATGCGAGGCACTAGCAACCGGACAGAAAGTCTGCGCCGCTAACTTCGTAAAGCTAGGAACTACGCTACACATTGACGGATACGACGACTGCATAGTCCGGGACAGGATGAACAGTCGCTACAAAAATAGAGTAGACATCGCAATGCCACTGACTAATAAAACCGAGGCGTTACAGTGGGGAACGAAACGGCTAGGAGTAACAATAAAATAAAAAATTATTTAATAAAATAATAAATTCATGCGCCGGGTGCTCTGGCCAAGGCTAGAGTACACCGGCAAGTGATAAATAGTTATTAACATTGCATTATATTTAACAAGTGATATAATAAGAGATATTAACATAACGAAATTATGAAAAAGAAAATAGACGAAAACAAAACCTACAAACTACAGCAAGTAGTTGACATGGGAGTAATCCCAGGAACTTATCCAACAGTACGCAACCGAGTAATGGAGGACATGCTCGGCGATAACATTTTAAAGACTTGGATTATAGGAGAGGGCCGGGGCAAAGTTTATTTAATCAAGGGGAAAAATCTAATAGATTATATAGAGCAACACAAAGGTTAATTATTTAATTAGCCTTTTTTATTTATTGAGAAAAAAAAATGAAAAACCAGTCAATTACTACCGAAGAGGTAGAGGCAGTTAAAAAAGAGGCAACCGTAGCGGTTGAACTCGCAAACGCATTAACAATCGAAAACGAAGAGCAAATGACAAGAGCAACAGAGATTATGAGCCAAATTAATGGCATTTGTAAATCGTTAAAGGAGCGTAAAGAAAAAATCACTAAGCCACTAAACGAGGCGTTAAAAAGTGCAAGAGAATTATTTAAACCGATAGAGCTTGCACAAAGCGAGGCAGTAGGCACAATCAAGAAAAAAATGCTTACTTACCACACAAAGGTCGAGGCTGAACGAGTAGCCAAACAGGAGAAAATAGAAAAGCGAGTTGATAAAGGAACAATGAGAATGGACACTGGCATGAAGAAACTGGATGATATAGGCATAGAGCAAAAAGCTGTAAAGACAGAGGCAGGTTCGGCACAGTTTAGAACTATAAAAAAAGTCTACATCAAAGACGAAAATTTAATACCACGCAAATATTTAATGCTTAACATGGCATTAATTAGCAGGGATGCAAAAGCAGGTATTGAAATAAAAGGGGTAGAAGTAAAGAGCGAGAAAACAATCGCTAACGTTTTATAAATTAATTTTATTTACATTTTTATTTTAATTTTATGACAGTCAAAAAAAACCAGTCAACAAAGACTACTAAAAAGCCGAAAGCTAAAGAGGGCGAAATAGTAGAGGTAGAGTCAACAGACATTGAGCCAGTTATTAAACAGCAGAGTTTAGCACCAAGCGTTAATTCAGCCGAGGCTTTAATATCGCAGGCGATAGCTAAAGAAACGCCAGTTGAAACAATGGAGAAATTAATGGCCATGAGGCGTGAATTAAAAGCTGAATTCGCAAAAGAAAAGTTTGACGAGGCGATGGCTAATTTTCAAGGAGAGTGCCCGACCATTAAAAAGAAAAAGGATGGGGCAAAAACTAAAGCAGGAGTAGTCGCTTATAAATATGCACCGCTAGAAAGCATAGTCGAGCAGGTAAAAGAAATTATTAAAAATAATAATTTTAGCTACCTAATAAAAACTGATATTCTAGCCGACAAGAGCATAAAGGCTACGTGCGTAGTTAAGCATAAATTAGGACACTCCGAAGAGAGTGCAATGACAGTACCGCTAGGAACTAGCACAGGAGTTATGTCAGCCTCACAGGTTACGGCTTCAGCGACAACGTTTGCTAAGAGGTACGCATTTTGTAACGCATTTGGTATTATGACAGGAGATGATGATGATGATGCACGGAACACTGGACTACCAACGACAGCACCGCCAGCCAAGCCAGCACCGCCAGTAGAAACGCCAGCACAGCAATATTATAAGGCTACAAAAATGATAAGTAGTTGTAATAATGCAGACGGATTGATAGCTTACACAGAGATGATTGACAGTAATAAATCATTTAATATTTTTATCGCAAAGCAGAAGAAAGATTTGAAAGATTTATGCAACGCTAGAGTAGACGTAATTAACAGTAAATAATATGGCAAAGAAAAAACAAATATTATTGCCTAAAGGATACTTGAGTTGGTCGCAGTTAAATTTGTGGGAAACTCGCCGTAAGGAATACATTAAAAAGTATTTTTACGGCGAGGACACATTCGTAAGTAAGGAGATGAGGTTCGGAAAAACATTCGCAGAGGCAATGGACGGGAAAGAAGTCGAGGATCAGAGCATGATTGGAATAATTCAACTAGCCGAGAGATATGACGTTATGGAAAAGAAAATAGAGGTTGGATTTAAAACTGAATTCGGAATAATTCCATTACTTGGTTTCCTAGATACTTACGCCTCAAAAACACACGCATTCAGAGAATACAAAACAGGCAAGACTAAATGGACGCAGAACAGAGCGGACAAGCTCGGGCAGGTTGATTTTTACGCGCTACTTATTTATTTAAAGTTTAAAGTTTTATCCCCGAAAATTCATCTTGACTGGTTTGAAACAATGAATTCCGATGACGGAGGAATTGAGCTAACAGGAAACATGGAAAGTTTCCATACAGAAAAAACACTCGGGAATTTAATGCAGATGGGTAATTTAATAAAACGTGTTTCGTGCGAGATAACTCGTGAATACCGAAAACACATGGAGGAGCTATCATGATTAATTCAATAGACGAATTTGAGTCAGTACGACTCAGAAAAAATGAGCACTACCTGCGCTTATTTGTGGGAGAGTACGAGGTAACGATAGAGCCTCACATCATAACCGGATTTACTATAGGACTTTTTCACAAAGACAGAATATCCAACAACAGACTAGCGATACGGAAACGAGCGGTATGGAAAGCTAACCACCCGACAGATGACAGCGTACCGCAGAAATTGGAGCAGGAACTTGAGAGGCTCTGCGTTAAAATAGCTAACGAATTATTAGATGAGGTTAATACCGAAAAAAATTAGAGAGGAAATTGCGCGCGACCCATTCATGGCTTTGTGTATTTACCAATACCCAGGAGCGCCAAACCACGACTGCAGGGGCAGGATAACATGGGAGCATGCTTGGACTTACCAAGGCAGGCAAATCATAGACCCATGGGCAACTGTCCCCTGCTGTGAGGCACACAACAGCGGAGAGGCGATGGATAAAAACTATAATCGGTATGTCGCGCTCTTACGAGCTAACATAGACGAATTGCAGGATACTATGGGAATGATTGACTGGCGTTTAGAATTAAATCAATTAAGCACAATTTATTCACCGAGAATACCTAAACAATTTTTATATGAAAACATTTAAAATTACAATTAGCCAAGTAACAGCTAAACAAAAAGTTATAAAGTTACACGAATTATTTGTTAATTCAGAAAATAGTTTAAATGAGTTAAAATCTGCATATTATAAAAAGTATACTGGATTTTCAACTTGTGTTGAAGAGTTAAAAGTAGTAGAAGTTTTTGAAAATGAAATTAAAGAAGTTAAGGAGCAAAAAGTAGCGTCTTCTCTAAGAAGTAAAAAAGATGATATTGGTAATATAGAAAATTATTATGCCGAAATTCATCAAGAAGATATGGAGGTAATATGGAAAGAACGAGAGAAAAAAATAGAGCTATTGCAAAAAGAAATGCGTGATGTAGAAAAAGATTTTGAAGCGAAAGTAAGAGAAAAATTTAATTTGAAAACAATAGAATATTTTAAAGTAGAATATTCTGGCGTATCTTTTAAATTTTATCCTAGTTGGTTTAATTTTAAACAAGATAAAAAATAAAATTATGACAGACAAAAAACCATGGGAAAAGGAGAAGAAAAAAAGTAAATTTATTATATGCCCAAAATGCAGAACACAAAGCCTGTTGGCTATTTGCTCATTTTGTGGTAAAAATTTAAGAAAAATAAATGTCAAAACCACGACCAAAATTCAAGGGGAAAATTAAAGACGGAAAAGTTGTTTTGAACGACTCATACAGTTACAACCGTTGGCTAAAAATAAACTTCAAAGAAGACAGCGAAGTTAATATTTCAGTCGCTCAATTTAGAAAGTGCCGAACAACAGGACAAGACAATGAGAAAGGAAATCAGAACGGATACTACTGGGCTGTAGTTTTGCCATTGATTTGTGAAAGCACTGGGTACAGCCAAGACGAGATGCACGAATCAATGAAAGCTAAGTTTTTGAGAGTAGCTGGAGATGACCAACTACCTATTTTTAAGGGCAGTGCGAAATTAAACACGGTTGAGTGGGAAGACTGGATGACACAAATTAGAGTGTGGGCGGCGGATTATTTAAAAGTGCAAATTCCGTTGCCTGATAATATAGGATGGGACGATGAGAGTAATTAATTAATATATATTATGAAATTAAAAGACCAAGTAGTAAGCCTAGAGCTTGCTAAAAAATTAAAAGAATTAGGTGTGAAACAAGAGAGTTTGTTTTGTTGGTTTAATCCGAAAGAAGATAAAAAAAATAAAGATTGGCAAATTGAAGTTACTTATACTTTGATGAAACAAACAACAAAAATTACAGCGTGGGTCCCTGAAAAAAATATAGTTTCCGCTTTCACAGTAGCAGAATTAGGAAAACTTTTACCAACGATAGTATTAAAAAATAATAAGGAAAATCATTTAAAAATTTGGCGCAATGATAGTGGCGATTATTGGTATTGTGGCTACGGTGGAAATTTGGACTTGGCAATAAATGGTTCAAGAGGTACTGCAAAAACCGAAGCAGACGCTCGTGCTAAAATGCTAATTTATTTAATTGAAAATAATCTTATCCACACCACAAAACCATAAAAATATAGTATAATATAAACAGTCCGCAAAGGCGTAAAAGCCGTTTATTGTAATAGCACAAAAATCTTTGCGGATTGCTAGAACGATACACGGCTTTTATGCTATAACTTAATAATGCTTGTCGCATGAATAAATTAATAAAACAATCAATAGGTTTTACGCAGGTCGCAAATATACTTTTATATGACAGCGGTTTATCGTTCAAAGCCAAAGGAATTTATAGTTATTTATATTCTAAGCCAGACGGCTGGGATTTTTCTTCAGACAGAATAGCAAACGACTCAAAGGACGGAGTTGATGGCGTTTTATCGGGTTTAAGAGAGCTAGAAAAAACTGGATACCTTGAACGCAAGAGATTAAAGACAGGCAAAGTTAGTTATTATTTAAAATGCCAAATCGGGAAAAAGCCTAACAGGGAAAATCCCTGTCGGGCAATATACCCGACAGGGGAAACCCAAGGCATAAGTAATAAAGAAGTTAAAGTAATAAAGAAAAATATAAATATAGACTTCGAGTTCTTCTGGAATTTATATGACAAAAAGGTCGGCAAGCCAAAGGCAGAAAAGAAGTGGGTTAAACTAAAAGACGAAGAGAGGCAAGCAATTATTAATTACATCCCGGAATATTTAAAAGCCTGCCCAGAAAAGCAGTACCGAAAAAACCCCGAAACATTTTTCAACAACAGAGCATGGGAGGACGAAATAATAATTAGAGCTAAGAAAGAAAATTCAGTAAGAGATTTACACGATGGCACAAAGGCAAAAATGCACTGTGGGGAATGGGTCGATGCCCGGGACAAAAACGTTAAAATTAATTTACAATTCTACCCAGAATTAACTAAGGTTTAAAAATATGTTTGAAGCAACAATTATTGCAATCGCATTATTATCATCAGTTATTTACATAAATACTCATGAGAATATAGTAAAAAATAGATTCGATGCTTTTCTAGTAATAGCATTTGGTATTTATCTCATGGCAAGGTTTGGATACTTACTATATGCCAGCGCGTAGTGTAAAGACCTTTTACAAGGAACTCGGCCACAGACAGCACCGTGATCACAGGAGCAAGCAGGGGAGAAATAACCCAGGTGGCAAAAGTCAAATTAAAGGCACATATGAATTCCAAGCGAAAAAAGAACGAATAAAATTAAACGGAATAAAAAATAATATAACTAACATTAAAAATCTACATGACTCCAGAAGCATGCGAAAAAAAATCAATAAAAGAATATCTAAAATTTAAGGGAGTTTTTTACTACCACAACCTTGCTGGACTAGGCTGTTTTGCCGGCTTAGCTGACCTCACAGTGATAAAAGACGGACAAGTTATACAAATAGAGGTGAAAGCCAAGGACGGCAAGCAGAGCAAAAGACAGAAAGAGTTTCAAGAGGACTGGGAGGCTAACGGAGGGATGTATATTTTAGGTGGGATAGATGAAGTCATGGAAATTTTAAAGTAGAAAATATGAAAAACCTAGTAGCAGACCTTTCGTACTGCGAACAATTTGAAAAGTTAAATATTAAATTCAAGACTGTCTTTTATTGGACTGATGAAGATATAGTTTTAATGCCTGAAACTGTTTATGATAGAAAGTGGAAAGTTACAACGACTAAAGGACTTTATAAGAATGCTAAATATATCCCAGCCCCGACAGCTAGTGAGATAATGGAGATGTTAAAAAGTGCTAACGCCGATATTATTTATCATATTGATACACTTAAATTTGGATTGGAAATATTAGATGGAAAGTTTTTTTCTGATGAAATAGAAGCAGACGCTCGTGCTAAGTGCTTGATTTATTTAAAGAAAGAAAAACTAATTAATTAACTGTATAAATAATATGAGAGAAGGTGGTAAACTAGCTGGAGGTAATCCAGCACGAGGTAGAGTTGAGAATGATTTTTATGCTACTCATCCAGATAGCGTAAAAGCATTACTTAAAGTTGAAACAATTATATATCCAGCTTGGGAATGTGCTTGCGGAGAAGGGCATATATCTAAAGAAGTTGTTGGTACTATTTTATCAACTGATTTAATATATAGAAATTTTGGAATCGGTGGAGTTGATTTTTTAAGTGATGAAACATTGAAAAATATGATAACAAATTTAACTGATATAACAGCTATTAATACAATAATAACAAACCCACCTTTTAATTTATTTCAAGAGTTTTTAGAAAAATCATTGCAGATGGCTAATAAGAAAGTAATCTTTTTTGGCAAGCTACAAGCACTAGAGGGAATTAAGCGGGCAACATATTTAGAAACTACACCCCTACGGACAGTTTATGTTTTTAAAAAGCGACAGCAACTAATGAGGAATGGAAAAGAACTTGATGATAATGGAAAAAAGATGAGTAGTACAATGGCTTTTGCTTGGTATGTTTGGGAAATAGAATATACAGGCAAACCAACAATAGTATGGATTTAATCCTAAAAGAAAAACTAATTAATTAACTGTATAAATAATATGAGAGAAATTAAATTTCGTGGAAAAACTAAAAATACAGGAGATTGGGTTCAAGGTTATTTATTTGAACATTGGGAGAAATCTTATATCTTATGGGGCACTACTAATGGCGTGCCAAATATGCACGAAGTAGACCCTAAAACAGTAGGGTAGTTTACTGGACTTCCTGATAAGAATGGTACAGATATTTTTGAAGATGATATTTTAGCTACAAGTAATGATGGAAAAGACGGAGCTGATAAATGGGAAGAAGAAGTAATGAGCAAAGTAGTATGGCATGGCACTGGATTTATAGGGATGCCAGATGAAGATGAAGATAGTATTTATTTTATAAAGTATTGTAAAGTTATCGGCAACATACACTAAAAGAAAGGAGATAGCTAATGTCTAATTGTCGGAAATGCCACCGTGTAATTCCTGATAATAAAACTCTGTGTAGAAAATGCAGAGATAAGAAGCAGACTTACGTAAACAGAAAGCGAGTTTGGAGAAAACAAGTAAGAATTGCGGAGCGTGCGGTTTGGAGTAGATTGTTCTTGACGATTGTTCAACACTCGTTGACGATTGTTCAATAGGTATACCTAGCCCTATTGTATACCTATAACGTACCTATTCAAGAAAACGTATAATTTAAACACGTTATCTTGATATGTTCATTTGATGTACATGAGGAGGTGTTACAAACGTTAATATCTCCTCACTAATTTTAAAAACTTGCATAACATTTGATAAGTGATATAATATAATTATAAATTAATAACAATTTTTATGGCAGAGCCAAAAGAGGAAAAAACACCAGAGCAAATTAAACAAGACAAGTTAAATCTAAGGGTAAATCAATTCAACGAAGAATTGAAAACGTTACTAGGAAAATATAACCTCGTGCTAGGAGCAAAGCCAGCTTTTACTCCAGACGGACGAACAGTAGCGATGCCTCAATTATTTGACGCTGAGGAAATTAAAAAGCAAGCTGAGGGAGCTAAACCGGGAGCAGAAGAAGTTAAAAAAGACGAAGCATTATCGGAGGCTTAATATGATGTTTGCACTAGGAACAATTACAGGATTACTCATAGCGTTAATAATAATCACCACGCTAACTTATTTTCGCCGAGTAATCGAAAAGCGAATTGAGTCGGTGCAAACTGCCGTAGACAATAAGAGTCCTCGTCCTAAGGGATTTATATACATTCCCCCATCGGACGAGGACGAAACTAGAGCGAAAATAATCTCGCGCAATAAAAGCGAGGGCAAGGATACTAAATTATCTGACTTACAATAAATATGATTAAAATCAAACCAAGAAAAAAACAAGTTTTAGTAAAGCCGGACGATGAAAAATCTCGTGTAAGCGACAGTGGGATTATCACGCCGGACGATGTAGAGCAAGAGTCAAAAGCTATGGGTACAGTCATTGAAGTCGGCGAGGGAATTGACGATATTAAAAAAGATGACCGTGTTATTTACGGAGCATTTGCCGGGGAGCAAATCAGTCTTAAAGAGAGCGATGAGGAAGTGGATTATGTTTTATTATTTGATGATGACGTATTAGCGTTAATTGAGGAATAATATGAGATATACAGACGAACTAGGTTGCAAATACCGAGGCATCCCTCACGATTTACACATAATAAATCAGAACAAGAAATACAAGTGGGAGCGGTGCAATATTTGCAATAAAAAATTTAGATTTAACAAAGGATACAAAGGGCGAGTAGATAATGTTGAATATCTAAAAGCCCACGTCCGCAATTTTTGTCAGCGTGGTGGAGCGACAAAAAGGATTTATAATAAAGTTTACCACCCGGAAAAATGTATAATTAATATTTAACAAAATTCATTATGAGTACAGAAGTAAAAATCGTTAAGGACAAAACATTTGAAACTATAAAGTCAGCAGTTGATCAGATGGTTGATTTTATTAAACCGACTTATGGTCCAGCAAATAACAAAGTAGTTATTTCTAAAATTCCATACAGAATGATAGTTGATGACGGCGTACAAATAGCGCGTGACTTTGAACTACCAGACCCAGCCGAGAATGCAATCGTTCAAGTTATAAGAGAGGTAGCGGTTAGAACGAATGACAGAGTTGGTGATGGAACTACCAGCTCACTAATTATGCTACAGGCAATTATTGACCAGGTATCTCATAGAAAACGAGATGGCAGAAAAGTAGAAAAAGAATTAGTGGCTGGATTAGAAGATGTCAAAAAACAGATTAAAGAAATGACTACTCCGATTGAAAGTAAGGAAGATTTAAAAAAAGTGGCCATGGTGTCATTTGATAACGAAAAAATTGCCGAGATGATTGCCGAGCTCTACAGCAAAATAGGAAAAGACGGGGTGATAACCATTGACAGGTCACCAACAATGCAAACGACAACAGAGATGACTGACGGTATCAAAGTAGAAAACGGATACATCAGTCCGTACATGATAATCAATCCGGAGCGAATGGAAACTGTTTTAGAAAAGCCTTATATTTTAATAACTGATTACCGGATGACAGAGGTCAATGATGTTATAAAGTTAATGGAGAAAATGTCAAAGGACAATAAAAAAGAATTGGTTATTATTGCCGAGGGAGTAGAACAGTCAGCTCTATCAACTATTATTATTAATAAGATGCAAGGAAAATTTTTGATAGTAGCAGTGAACGCGCCAAAGGGAGAGAATAATAAAATATGGCTAGAGGATTTAGCAATGCTAACTGGCGCTAAAATGTTTAGCGAGGCAAAAGGCGATAAGCTAGAGAATGTAGAAATATCTGATTTAGGCCGGGCAGCAAAATTTATCTGTCGCCGGGACGAGTCAATAGTTGTAGACCCTAAAGGAGATAAAGAGTCAATTGATACTGCAATATTTGCATTGAGAAAAAATATCCAGGAAGAAGAGAGCGAGAGAATCAAAAAGGAATTAGAAAAACGATTATCAATGTTTACGAATAAGGTCGCTGTAATTAAAGTAGGCGCACCTACTGAAAATGAACTGAAAGCGTTGAAATATAAAGTTGAGGATGTGGTTAATTCAGTAAAGGCGGCTTACAACAGCGGAGTAGTTTGTGGAGCAGGACTTGCTTTAGCTAGAATTAATACAAGTAGCCAGCTTTTAAATGAGGCATTACAATATCCAGCAAGACAATTAAGGGATAACATGGGATTAGATGAGATAGAATTAGAGCCCAACTCAGCTGAGAACGTTGTTACAGGAAAAATAGGAGGATACATGGAGGTTGGCGTTATAGACCCATCAGAAACGCTTTTAGCAGGAGTTGAGAGCGCAGTATCAATCGCCTCAGTATTAGTAACTAGCTGTGGCATGTTAGTAGAGGCAGAGAAGAAACCGCCAATTGTTAGGGAATAAATATATGACAGAAGTTGAAAAAATTTATAGAGAGAGATTGGCTTCACTTTGCCATGAGCAATGGTCTGGGTGGATGAAATATTTGTTTAGTCAATGTAGAGATAAAGATGGAGGAGGAAAAATAATTAATTTAAACTATTATTTAGCTTTAAAAAGACAAATGAACACTCCTTACACAGAATTAGATGAAGAAGAAAAAGAGAACGATCGTATGGAAGCAGACAAATTTATTAGTTTATTTAATAATCATAAACAAATGGTAGAGCCAAAAAAAACAGAAGAAGTAAATGAATATGCTTTAATGCAATTCAAGCGAGATTTTTCTAGTCCCGAAGATAAAGAGGGAACTCAGAAATTTCAAAAAGTAACTTTCTATAAATTAAACGATGACGGTTCTTATGATAACGGTACAACTCTCGAAGAAATGTTAAAGATATCTATCGAAAGGCTGAAAAATTTAAACTCTCGTTTTACTTGTAGAGAAAATAAAAATGCAATTATTAAAATGGAGGAAGCATTGATGTGGCTTAACGAAAGAACAAAGAACAGAGAAAAACGTGGCGTAGAGGGTAAACACTTAGCATAGATTATTTCCAATGCTCGTACTGCGGGCATTGATAAGTGATTTATTATTAATAAAAAATTATGTTTAAAAAACAGTTATTAACAATTTTAGCATTAATAGCAATCTTACTAATACCGATAAACGTGCGTTCATCAGCCTCACTCGCTGATCGATTAGAATACCGAATTTTACTACAAGTAGAAAGCCGAGGAGAGGCATGGCTAATAACTCCGCAAGGTACTCGCATACACATGGCAACGCCACAGGATGCATGGGAAATTTTACGCAAATACTCACTCGGAATAACTAACGAGGATTTACTTGAAATTCTAGAAGAAAAATTATATGCTGGTAGTGTGCCAGAAATAACCGAGCCAGTAATTGCACCGGTTATAATTCTAGAGCCGACAGTAAGCATCCCAACAATAAAAGAACCGATTATTACAGAGCCAATTATTCAGCCACCATTAAATACTAACGAGGAAATATCTATGAAGAGTATACAGATTATAAAATTAAAAACTAGCAAAGTTTATAAAGCTAACGATTATCAAGTTAACCCAGACGGGACACTCAAGGAGGGCAGTGTAGAGCCAACAGACCAGAACAGTATTGTTTTAGGAGCGGTATGCCGGAATGACGAGGGGAACGCTACACTGAGGCATAACGTCCACGTTACGGCGACAGACAAAAATCAGAATAAAATGATTAAGGGAACAGGAAAAGATACTCAGGGAATTGGAGCTGTAACCAAGGTAGACGGAAAAGTCGTATCATACTATCCGTACAAGTACGAATTCAAAACAGTAGGAACTCATGTCATTAATTTTAAATGCCAAGGGATTGAGGATAATATAACAATTGAAGTTGAATAAATGAATATAGTCCAGACACCAATCCAGGACATCCGGCCATACGATAAGAATGCGAAGAAACACCCGCCGAAACAGCTACGACAAATAGCAGAGTCGATAAAAGCCTTTGGTTTTAACCAACCTGTGGTAACAGATAATAACAGAGTGATAATAGTTGGCCATGGGAGATACTTCGCCGCTCAAAAATTAGGCATGACAGAAATCCCGGTATTAACCATTGAATTGGATGAGGAGAAAGCGCGCTCCTATCGATTAGCTGACAATAAGCTGAACGAGAGCGACTGGGAAATGGAATTAGTTATTGAGGAGCTAAAGAATATGTCATTTGAAAATTTAAAGCTTACCGGGTTTGATAGCGACTTGATTATAGACAACGAGCCAAAGGACGATGATGTCCCGGACGTTCCAGAAATAGCACAGTCAAAGCTTGGGGATATTTATAAGATAGGAGAGCATAGGCTAATGTGTGGATCAAGCACGGAACGAAGCAACGTGGAGAAGTTGATGGATGGGCACAAAGCGCAAATGTGTTTTACAGACCCGCCGTACAATGTTGATTACACCGGAGGTGCATCAGGCGATTGGAATAAAGAAAAAAAGCGAGAGGTAATTTTAAACGACAAAATGAGCGATGAGCAATTCTTTAAATTCCTTAGTGATGTCTGTGCGAATATAATAGAATTTACCAAGGGCGGAGTTTACATATGCATGAGCTCGAGTGAACTGGGAAACCTAACAAAAGCATTCAAACATAAAGGCGGACACTGGCAATCATATATCATATGGGTAAAAAATAATTTTACACTGAGCCGGGCGGACTACCAGCATACCTACGAGCCAATACTGTACGGATGGTCAAAAGAAATAACCAATCACTTTTTTACAGATGACAGAGGCAAAGCAAATGTGTGGGAAGATTTGCGGAAAGTTAAAACATCGTACAAGGACGGATACACATTGATAGAATTCCAAGGCTTCAAGGTTAGACTAAAGGGAGAAATAAAAGAGGGTAGCGTAATACGAAAGCGCCAGAGGACAGATATTTGGCGACATGACAAACCAACCAAGAGCCAAAAACATCCGACAATGAAGCCAGTGGCATTATGCACCGAGGCAATAATAAACTCATCCGAGCATGGGCAGACAGTATTAGATTTATTCGGTGGATCAGGGAGCACATTAATAGCGGCCGAAAAGACCCAAAGAAAATGCTTCATGATGGAACTGGACCCGAAATACGTTGACGTTATAGTTACAAGATATTTAGAATACACCGGGAACACAACAGTAATTAAAAATGGAGAGGAAATCATATGGTAGAAATAAAAAAGCGCCCACATGGCCGACCAACAATGACTGATGACAAGATACGAAAGCTAATGCAAATACTTGCAATGGACGGAACTATCAAAGAGGCGTGTTATTATGCTAAGATTAGTGTATCAACATATTATAAGTGGATAGAAAATAATTATAAGTGGATAGAAAATAAACCGGAGCTAAAAGAAGAATTTGATAGGTTACGGAATAGGTTACGGAAAAAGTCAGTTTTGAAAGCTTTGAAAATTTTAGAAGAGCATA
>Ga0075125_10000238_pt1 | contig 24034 bp, 31 predicted proteins | sample AntAceMetag02UKN_FD_69810 | JGI IMG/M metagenome (GOLD analysis project Ga0075125, IMG submission 69810) | Saline lake microbial communities from Ace Lake, Antarctica - Antarctic Ace Lake Metagenome 02UKN | ecosystem: Environmental > Aquatic > Non-marine Saline and Alkaline > Saline | place... | reverse complement strand
AGATTATCAAAAAGTGGTTACACTGAATCTGATTATACTATTTGGGCTGGTTTCATCCCGGAAATCTTTGGCACTGTTAAAGACAAACTTACATTCTCATTTGCCTATGTAGATTTAGATCATTATAAACCAACAAAATATGCTCTTGAATGGGTATGGGAAAGGTTGTCACCACTCGGTCTTATGGTCTGTGACGACTTCTTCATATCACAACTTTGGGGAACATCAACATTGGCAATTACAGAGTTCATAGAGAAACATGTAACCGAATTTGATATCGCCAGACGTACCGGTAGAAGGATTATCTTCAGAAAGAGGTAGAAGTTATGAAACGTGAAAAGAAAGTTTGGGGTCACACGACAGAACTTTTCCGGAACAACACGACATCCACGCATTACATTGAAATCGATGAAGGAGGATACTGTTCAGAGCATAAACATGCTCAAAAAACTAATGTATTCTATATAATTGAGGGCATACTTGAAGTAACTATCTGGGATGATGCAGGAAATTACGTAGTCGAGTTGAGACCTGATGCCGGTTACGTTAATACACTACATATACGATTCGGGCAATGGCATAAGTTTCATGCTGTAACAGATGTGAAATGCATCGAGATATACGAATATCTTTATGATGGTGTTGACATTGAGAGACGTAAAGAGGGAGGGATGGATGAAAATTGACATTGTAATTCCAAGTCACAATAGACCAACAAAACTTAAAAAATGTTTGAATTCAATAATGGGAAATATGGTAAGTAAATGTACAGTTTATGTGTACTTTTCAAGTAAATTCGATATGCAATTTACTGTTATGAAATATGGTACACATCCATGGTTGAAGTACCGACTTTATGAACCTGAGTTTCACGCCGCAGAGTTCTGGAACTCTCACTTGAAAACTTGTGATGCTGACATTTTCATGTATCTCACTGATGACGTTCAACTTCATCCGGGATGCCTGAGTACTGCCCGAACACGTTATCTACTGAACTTTCCCAATTTTGATGGAGTCTTAGGACTTAATCAGGCAAACTTTCCCCCAAACGTTAAAGCAGCACAAGGGGCATTTGGCATGATCGGGAAGAATTATTTTAATCAGTTTCCGGATAATGCCGTCTTCTGCCAAGACTTCTATTGTATGTATGTGGATAGTGAGATGGAGTTACTTGCAAGAAAGCACAACAGATTCTACTTTAGTCAGGAGGCAAAGTTGGATCATTTTCATCCGGCAGTAAATCCATCCTACATGGATGAAACGAATAAACACATTAGAAGATTTCAGGGAAAGGATGATAAAGTGTGGAAGGAAAGAAGGAGAAGGGGTTTGCTCTGGGGAAATGATTTTGAACTTATAAGGGACACACTATAATGTATTTTACTATTGTCATGCCAACGCGGGACAGACTTGATTTATTGTATAATACAATCTGTAGTATCCGGGATACTGCGAAAAACCTAAACTCATTCGAACTAATCATCATTGCTGATATCGATGACGTTAGAACCCAAGATGCAATAGCAAGTTGGTGGGGACAGTTTAATGGGATGAATATACGTTTCCTAATCCGTGAGAGAAGCCAAAACATCTCACATGATTACTATAACTGGGTATTCCTGAATAAGTCACCAGTCACTCCACAGGGAAAAGTTTTCTGGGTAATCGGGAATGACGTGGTATTCCTAACACCAGACTGGGATGAACTGGCAAGAACCTCAATTGAGAACTACCTGAAGAAACGCCCTGACCGAATCCTTTATGCTTTCCCAAAAGATATTTCGCGGAATAAACCTCACCTTTCTGAATTCAACTGGGGGTGGTTTCCTATATTAACACGTGAAACAGTGAAAGCATTGAACTATTTCATGCCGGAACAATATCCTTCTTGGGGAGCAGATGTTCTTCTTGGGACAATTTTTAGTAATAAGGAAGTTAATCGGTCATTAGAACTCCCAATCCAACTTGACCATATCTGTTATCATTCATATAAAAACATCAAACAGGATCATCTGGGGAAGAGGATGTCAGATCATTTTAATAAATTAGAGCAACGCCAGCTAAGAAACGGTTTTAGCGCCTGGGGAATTCCATTGGCAATTAATAATTTGAAGGAGGCAATACATGGAATGGTCAAATAAGAATAAGTTTAATAGTTTCAACTCTTGGAAAGGTTTACTTTATGCGGACTGGTATAAAGGGATTGTAAAGGGTAAATTTCACCCACCGGTCGAAGCCTCCCTTGATCCAATTCATGCCTGTAATCTCAAATGCCAACACTGTAATGCCCATAGATATATGAAAGGGAAAACTCCTGACCGTATGACAAATGCCCATCTAATCAACCTTGTCCAGTTCCTCGGTGATTGGGGAGTGAAGGCAATATGTTTCGGCGGTGGAGGTGAACCCACCCTCCATTCAGAATTGAAAACTGCAATAATTGAAACCAGAAAATCAGGGATGGAAGCAAGTATTGCAACAAACGGAACAAAGCTAAATGGTAACTTCCTCGATGTAATTCCACTCCTACGTTGGATCGGTGTATCCGTGGATGCCGCTACACCAGAAACATATAAGAAATTGAAAGGTGTGGATAGATTCCGGGATGTAATCGGGAATCTCATACGGGTGAGTAAGGATTCGGGTAACTGTGATGTTTCTTACAAATTCCTAATTTCCTCCCTTAACCAACATGAGGTATATGATGCGTGTAAGTTGGCAAAAGAAATCGGTGTCCGGGATTTCCATGCTCGCCCTATGGATTTTCATCATCAGGGTATGGGGAAAGAGTTGGATGGAAAACTTGCAAATGTAAATATAGATCTCGTCCTTGAACAAATGGAAAAATGTCATGAACTAGAGGATGAGAATTTCCGGGTCTTCACGGTAATACATAAATTCAATAAAGACTTCCTATCAGATAAGAGTTTTTCACAATGCTTCGGCGCCCCCTTAGTTATTCAGTTGTGTGCAGACGGGAATGTTTATTTTTGTGTGGATCAACGCCATCAGAAAGATTTCATCCTCGGACAGCATTTCCCAAACCCAAAAAATATCCTAACGTTCTGGGGAAAAGAAAGACATCAGGAACTCGTGTTCGGGGATACCCCGGAAAAATGTTTCACCCGTTGCACATTTGGTGTCTACTGTGAACAATGTGAGAAGTTGTTCTGGGATAACGAGGATCCGATGTGTTGGAGGTTTATATGAAAGTTGTAGAAAAGCGTTGGGGATGTGAGATTTGGTGGGCGAATACAAGATATTATCTTGGGAAGCTACTTGTAATAAAACCAAATATGTGTACAAGTCTTCATGTTCATAAGGAAAAGGATGAAACGATGTACGTGCTTCATGGAGGGTTGGAAACAAAGGGGGATGTAGGAAATAAGTTATACGCGGCAGGTGGAGTGTTACGGATTCTGCCATTCCAAACACACAGGTTAATTGCTGGACCAGAGGGACTTACATTAATTGAAGTGAGTACCCCGCATCCGGAAGACAGTATGAGGGTAGAATTATGAAACGAGATGCAGGTGATATTGTTGACCGGTTTGCAATTGCAACGTTGAAACTGGTAAATATATGTAAAGAAGAAAGCTGGTTAGAATATGTAATGTTCTCAAATGGTTTCATGGATTTATGTGAGAGGCATCCGAAAAGCAATCTAACTAACTATCTCTATAAGATGATTCTGATTAATCGTGAAATCTGGAATTTAGAATCCGATGTTCGACAGGGGGCACTCGATAATGACCCGACCGAAGTTGGAAAACGTGCAATTAGGATTCGAGGGAAAAATAGTATCAGGATAAATATAAAGAACGAAATTAATAAACTTGTTGGGGAAGGAGTACAGGATGTCAGGAGAAACCACCTTAGCCAAATTGAAGAGTAAAGCTAATCAAATCCGGAAAGACGTGTTGGAGATGTGCAGTCAGGCAGGCACGGGACACGTCAATAGCAGTTATTCTATAGTAGAAATACTCGTAGCACTTTATCATGGAGGAATACTTAATCATGACCCAAAAAATCCGGACAAAGATTCCCGTGATAGATTCATCCTCTCTAAGGGACAAGCAAGTCCAGTCCTCTATTGCGTCCTCGCCGATGTGGGTTATTATCCACGAGACTGGTGTGACGGCTTTAATGCAGATGGCGGGAAATTTGCTGTTCATCTCCAACATACAGTACCCGGAGTAGAACTGACCACAGGTTCACTTGGACACGGGCTCGGTGTTGCAGCAGGAATGGCTCACGGGTTAAAGCTGAAACGTGAACTTCCCTTTGTGTTCTGCATCATCGGGGACGCCGAATGTTATGAAGGAAGTATCTGGGAAACCGCTGCCTTCGCCTCCCATAATCGATTGAATAACTTAGTTGTTTTCCTCGACCGTAACTGCCTCGGCGCCACAGATTTCACAGAGAATGCCTGTTCACTGGAGGATTTTGAAGCAAAATGGGATGCATTCGGCTGGGATACAGTTCGAATTGACGGTCATTCATTTGTGGAACTTGCCCAAGTTCTTCATAATGTAAAAGGAAGATCTTCCACGCAACCTCTCATGATTATTTGTGACACGATAAAGGGAAAAGGGATAGAGGAATTAACGAATGCTCCACTCTGGCATTCAAAGACACCAACTGGTGAACAGGCTAAACAAGCAATGGAGGAATTATCATGACAATGCGAGATGCGTTCTTTCACAGTATAGTAAATCGAGCATCGATGGGGAATAAACTTGTTATTGTAACCGCGGATATGTCTGCACCTGCCCTCGATGATTTTCGAACAAATTATCCACATCGTTACATTAATGTTGGAATAGCTGAACAATCCATGATCCTCACAGCATGTGGACTTGCAAACGAAGGTTTCATTCCAGTCTGTTATGCCATACAACCGTTTGCTTCATTAAGGTGTTATGAACAGATTAAGGTGATAGCAGCCCTCATGAATATCCCAATTATGATAGTAGGTGTGGGAGCCGGATTCAGTTATGAGGATAGCGGTCCCACTCATCATGCCCTGGAGGATTTGGCAATTATGAGAATCCTCCCAAACATGACAGTTTGGAATCCCTCAAGTAATCATTTGGCTGTACGGATAGCTGATGAAGTTGGGAAAGGATTGATGTATGTAAGATTGGATAGGAAGGATCTCCCAGAAATTTATCCAAAACCAAATGATTTGAACTTTGACTCTATCAGCCATTTCGCAGATGGATTTGATGTATCTAAATGGTCAGGTTGTCATCAATGGATTGTTTCAACAGGTAACATGGTGCATACAGCACTTGAAGTAACAAAGGAAACTGATGTTGGAGTAATTGATGTGTTTAAGTTTCCTTTTGATGAAAGCAAATTTAGAAATGTGATAGGCGATGAGGATTTTGTAATTGTTGAGGAAAACAATTCTCGTGGTGGATTAGCTGCAGCAGTGTACGAAGCACTTAATAAGAAACACCGCGGCGTTCCAAGTTACGATTACGTTTATGGTGGTAGAGGAAACATTCAAAAGTTCTATGGTTTAGATAAGGAGGGAATCACAAAATGGTTATCGGATTAATTCGACCAGATAGCAAAATGCAGAACTATCAAAACCTCACATCATTATCTGCAATAGAACCTCCTCATTGGATGGCATGTAGAGTTAAAGATCTTCAACGGCTACATGATGACGTGATAATCTGGGATGCACAAGTAGATGAAGTTAGTCCAGACATGTCAGGGTGTGATGAAATTGAAATCTGGGCAACCGGAGTCCACCCGTCCGCTTGGATTCAGGAACAGGCAGGGGTAGATAGGCTCAAATTAAAAACAACGAATGTAACCATAATTGACCATTTACCCTTTGATGCAAAAAAGGTTTCCCCGGACTGGTCACTTTTCAACATGAATAAGTACCATGCTCATAACTGGCAAACTTGGGGAAGCAAACAAACGTTAGCTCCATACGGAACTGTCCATACTTCCGTTTCATGCCCATATAAATGCAAGTTTTGTACCATCCACAGTTATTATGGAACAAAGTACGCTACACGCTACATTGAATCCGTTGTAAATGACCTGAATGTTTTATCTAATTCAGGAGTGAAGAATGTCAAGGTGATGGATGAACTCTTCCTTACAAAGAAATCTGGTGACCTTCTGAAAGCAATAATAAACGAAACGGAAAATAATTTTAACATTTGGGGTTATTCTCGCGTAGATACACTTCCAGATAATTTGGGCATTGTAAAGACTGCTGGAGTTAATTGGATTTGTCTTGGCATTGAATCCGGAAACCAAGAAATCCGACAATCCATGAATAAAGGTAAATTCACAAATGAAGATATTCGTAACTCGGTAACGCGACTGAAGGATGCTGGAATCTCTGTCCTTGGTAACTTCATGTTTGGTTTCCCAGATGACACATTCTCTACTATGCAGGAAACCCTAGACCTTGCAATAGAGTTAAATTGTGAATATAGTAATTTCTATTGTGTAGTGCCCTATCCTGGAACAGAGTTGGAAAGTTATGCAAAAGAACAGAAATGGGAATTACCGAAAGAACCATCACAGTACGCTCAATACTCTTATGACTTCCTACCTCTCCCAACAAAATACTTAACCGCAAAGGAAGTATTGAAGTTCCGTGACACTGCTTGGTTGAAATATCACAAAAACACGGAATACCTGCAAATGGTTCTCAGGAAATTCGGAATGGATGTGTTGAAGGAAATCAATGAAATGACAAGCAGGAAATTGGAGAGGAAATTATTGCCTTGATTCGTTTAACTGAAAAGATCGCCGGTAGAACCGTTTGCATCCTCCTCCATGGAGCCTCTATAAAGGGTATTCCGGAACATGCATTGAATGGAAAAGACTGGTGTTATGTGTCACTAAATGATTTCATGTTTGTTGAAGCCCTGATGAAGAAAGAACTCGAAGTTGTTCTCATAACAAGTGAAGTGGAAATCGTGCGAAAGTGTGTTGATGTTGCTGTATTCTTAGACAGGAATCCAACAAATCTATTTATCACAACAACTTGGGCACTCGGGGCATTAATGGAAAAAAGTAATGGATTTGTCAAGAAATACCGGAATCAGATAATCCTGGTTCCACGTCCTCCATTCCTCCCAATTAAGGATAATGTTGCACGACCGAATTCCGTGACTATCCTTTTCCTTACTCTTGCAGATGCCGGTGTGAAGAAAATCGTGGTACTGGGCATGGATGGATGTGAATATGGGAAGTCAATAGTGGAACAAAAACGGACTTATATAAATCAGGAATTATTTGATTCACATGGAAACAGGAAGACGGCAATAATGATAGATACTATGGTGTTCAATAAACATTTTCCAGAGTTATTTAAGGGAAAGAACTGTGAAATCCTGAACTGTTCTCCGGGATCCCACATAACCGTTATCCCTCAAATAACACACGAGTGTTTGACAGAAATGTCTTGACAATAACGAAGGTTTGGTGTATCTTACAAAACGAGGAATGAATTATGGCATTGGCAGTTGGAACAAATAGTTGGGTAACTGAGGCAGAGGCAAATCTTTACTTCGATGACCGCGTTGGAATAACTGATTACTGGGTAGATGATGCAGATGAAAATCCCCGTGCACTTATCACGTCATATAAGGAACTGAATAACTGTGGGAAATACTCATTTCCCGTCGTGGCAACCCAAGTGATGAAGGATGCCCAATGTGAATATTCCCTCCACTTACTCATCCATACACCCGATCGGGCAATCCGGGAAGGCATACAAGCACAAAGGGTTGTGAAGGCAGGGATTGTAAAGGAAGAGTATCATCGAGAGGGTAAAGGGATAATTATTCCGCCCTTGGTCGCAAGCCTCCTTTCCACCTATGAACTTGAGAAACCTTTCCACATTTTCGATATTGAACGGGATGAGGAGCAGAAAACAGATTATAATGCACCGGGTAATTTAGATAGAGATGTATAAAAAGGAGAAATTATGATAAATGCACAAGATTATTTTCTAACACGATTAATTGACCTTGGTGGACTCCGAACAGGAAGTGCCGAAGTTGTAAAGACGATGTATTGCAGGGATGTGTACCTATCTTTCGGGAAAGCAGCAGGTGGAAATGACGTATTGGTGATTGAGGGAAGTCTCGACAACACGGAAGACTCCTACGATAACCTTGATGCAAACGATGAAAACGTCACCCCGACAACGGGGAAAACAACATTGTATCTCTTAGAGGGATTTCTACCACCCTATGTCAGGATTCGGAAAGTCTCCGGGGAAAATCAGATTGCAATTAAGTTGTACATTGGAGGGGTATCATGAAAGACCTAAAAGATACAACTGATGTAGCACAAATCACGGCATTGAATGATCTATCTGTAGCACAGGTGAGGGAACAGGATGATGCTTCTCTTGTTGCCTACAATGCAGCTAATGGAACAGAACTTGCAGTAGTGGACACGAATGTGGACGAGCTTCTAGTCGAGGAACAACACATCACGTCTATATTCCCAGAGGACTCAGATGAGACTGTGACATTGGTAGCCGGTACGCCTGCTAATACATGGAGTGCATGGGCACGTATAGTGGATAATATGCTAGGGTATTTGGATGATAACGCAGCTACAATGAATATGCACATATCCACCATTATGGTAGAGGACTCTTCAGTAAAAGACAAGATATATATGTTAGAGATTGCATACGGGTCGGCACATACGGTGGTGTCGAGACAACGGTATATGGCACAGAACACTAAGGTTGGGACAGTCCAACAGGCGAAGGTCAGGGCGGAACATATACCTGTCGGGGAGCTAATATATTATCGTGCTAAATGTGAAACGGCAAGTGCCACAGTACAGGTACATTTCCGTTATCACACACACGCGTAAGGGATGAATTATGCCAACGCCAAGAGAGGGAGAAGGAAAACAGAAATTCATATCACGTTGCATCCCTTACCTTTTTCACCGCGAGGGAGAAAAGGATAAAGGGCATGCTTGGCAAAAATGTAATGGGATATACGAGCAATGGTTGAAGAGGAGAAGGAAATGATTGGACCATACCTGATAAACTCTATTACACTTAAACAGTTCAAAGGGGAAGATGAATGGGGAACACCTAAAGATCGAACAAGTGTAACCGTGAAATCGAGGATTGATTATAAAAATCGACAAGTAGAGAATGAAGCAGGTGAGCTCGTTGTGAGTAAGGCAAAGGTGTTCATGCGACCAAGAACGATTACTCGAACAGGTTTTGCATTAAGAGCCACGAACACGATTGCATATGAAGACCTAATCACGGATGACGGAATCGACCATGCCATAATTCTAATTGGGAAAGCACAAGATTTCTCAGTTAGATTCCTGGAGGTATATATTGCATGAATTTTTACCTTGATACAAAAGATTTTGACCGTAAATTTACCAACTTCATGGATAACAAATCCAAAACTGCCCTTAGGGAAGGGTTAGGGAAAGCCGGAGAAGCCTTGATGAATGATATAAATTGGGAAGAACCAAAAGCTCCTGAACTCACATCTGCACTCCGCTCTGCCATAAGTGTATTTGTGAATAAGTTTCTCCGAAAAACATCTATCGCTCTCCGGAAACCCGACCTGTCTCCAGACCCAAAACTGAAACCTCTTCGCTCTTGGATGGAAACGATACCACCGAACACGGAACAGGCAGCAGTGGTGGTGAATGTACCGTATGCAGCTTTCCAACATGCAACGTATCATAAAGGTTATATGAGTAAGAAGTTATACAGTAATGCACGGAAATACTTAAAGATTATCTCTGATGAAATAAAGAAGGTTAGATGATTAAGGAATTAACAAAATACATAGATAATAATTTAGCAACCCTCACCCTTGGAACCAATTTATTCGCTGGTAAGATCCCCCCGAGTGTCGAGGGACAAGCTGTTGTAGTAGAACGTAGTGACCCGGGACTCAGAAGTGCCTCTCATGGTTTACTTGACACTGGACAAACCCCCTTTAACATTATTGTTCGGGGTGCCATGGGTGCAGGTTATCCTACTCCTGAAGCCTTAGTCAATTCAATCTTCACATTCCTTCACGGAAAAACACAAGTAGAGTTACCCGTGGCCGGGTCTGGAGTAACGTACCTCGTGAATATAGGTTGTAATGACCCCTACTATATTGGCGTGGATGATAAGAAACGTGATTCATTCATTTTACCTGTAATGGTCACGCGAGCAGAAAATTAATAGAAGGAGTATAAATTATGGCACTTGGACCATTAGGCGACATAGGACCATGCCAAATTTACTGGAATAGCACGGTAATCACTTCCCTGCTTGAAGGTGGGGCAACTTTCCGCTTTACCGGGGGAGTATCTCCCGATGTGAAAGAGGCGGAATTCGGAAATACCCCACTCGATGGTATCTTTACTGGTTATGAACAGGTTGAGTTCGAAGCACCATTTACCCGACTCACTTATGCAAATCTGGCAAAGATAATCCCCGGTGGAAGTAATTCAGGTGGTGAAAGTGGTAATGTTGCAGTATTCGCTCATATCATTGTGGGTGCAAGTTTAGTATCCCTGGCATCGGAACTAATAGTGAAAAGGATTGTAAATGGCGTTATAGATACCAGTCGGAAATACTGGTTACACATTCCACTTGCATACCCGATTCCACAATTCGACATTCCATACAACCTCAATGATCAGCGAGGCTTTATGGTCTTATTCAAATGTTATGCCAATGAAACAACTGGTTTAGTATGGCACGTTGGCGATCACTAAGATAGGAGGCAGTAATGCCAAAAATGAACATTGATGAACTCACGGAAAAAGTGTTTGAACCCATTGAGTTTACCCTTGATGGGAAAGACTACAAAATCACAACACTACCATCTGAAGCACTCGACACAATTATGGATGCAACGGAAAACCCGTCAAAAATCCGCGGTTCATTTGCTCAATTGATTGGTGGGAATGAAAAGGATTTCAAGAAAACTGATTTCCGGAAACTCGTTGCTGCCGCGGGGTTTATAATGAACGCTGTCCGAGATCAGATTCAGTCATACCAATCAAAAAACGTGCAAGGGGAAGATGTAACCCAGAAAGTGTAATTGCCAACACCTTCCCTGGTCGGTTTACATGGCAAGAATTAGAAACTATGGACCCTCGGTTGATAGCACATTTTTACGCTGAAGCCGAGGGAGTCCATCGACAGGAAATGGCAAGGACAGCACAGGCAGTGGCAGCAGGGTTCAGTGATAAGGCAGGATATGCTAATTTCATCCACAGCCTTGAACTGTCAAAGCCAAAACAGGAAGATTATGATGACACTTGGGAAATACTTAGAATGGCAGGGGGATAGAAAAGGTAATGTTTGGAATAAATGTCGGTAGAATCATTGGTTATCTGACACTCAACACGAAAGGCTGGGATAAGAAGAACCGGAGCATCAAGGCTGACCTGAAAGTTCTTGGCCGGGAAATGATGTATCTCGGAACCGCCATCACAGGTGTTATGGCAGGGACAGTGAGGGAATTTGGTACTTTTGATAAGGCTATCCGGGAAGCAACCGCTGTTACGGCAGGATTAACTACTGGTGAATTTCTCCAAATGCGGGAAATGGCAGAGGAGATGTCCATTGCTCTAAATAAGGCTGCCACGGAAACCGCAACAGGATTCTACTATCTCGGTTCTGCGGGTCTTTCTGCAACCGAACAGATGCAATCCTATAACACTGTAGTTAGCCTTGCACGTGCCCTCACAGTTGATGTTGGTGAAGCAGCAGAGGGACTCGTGGACATCATGAGAGCATTTAACATTGAATTCTCACGATCCGCAGAAGTTGGAAACACATTAACTGCCGCTATCACGACATCTAATCAAGTCTTCGGAGACTTGGACAAAGCCCTTTCCTATGTATCAGCAACCGCATCCCTTGCCGGTAACACATTAGAGGAAACATCAGCAGTGCTTGGTATCATGGCAAATGCTGGAATCAAGGGATCACTCGCTGGCACAGTATTTAGACGTGCCATCATTAATATGCTTGCTCCGTCATCTGCAATGCGAGACCTTCTACATGAATTAGGAGTTGCTGTGTTTGACATGACTGGAAAATCAAGGAAATTCGCAGACGTGTTCGGGGATGTATCTGAGGCGATTAAGGGAACCAGTGATGAATATCGAGGTATGGTGTTCCGCGTTCTCTTTGGAGTCCGAGCCATCGGTGGTATGATTAAGGTATTTGATGCGGGTCGGGAAGGGCTTCGGGATTATACGAATCAATTATATGATATGAAAACTGCCCTCGATGATGTGACGAAATGGCAAATGAAGGCGTTCCTCCATCAAATGGGACAAGTCTGGAGAAGAGTGCAGAAGCTTGCCCGAACCATTGGAGAAACCCTTGTCCCCACACTTCAGGACTTAGGAAAATGGATGGATAGGCGGGCTGTACAATTTGAAAATTGGATAGAGCAAAATAAAGAATTAACTGCATCCGTGATTAAATGGACTACTGCAATTGGAGCATCATTGATTCCACTTGGGTTACTCTTAATAGTTTTACCTAACATCGTTACAAGCATTGGATTACTCTATGCTGCTTTCACAGGACTTATTGTCCCAATTCTTTTAGCCGTTGCTGGATTTTATGCAATTCGAGCAGCTTGGGACATTTCATGGAAAGACATGGAAGGCACAGTAAACAACTTTGCTAAAGAATTTAAGGGGTTCTTGGGACTTCTCGGGATTAATTGGGAAAGCACAACCAACTTCCTGACAAGGGCATTCCGGACTTTCGTTGACTCAGTCTGGGACGGTTGGGTGAGAATAGGACTTATATTACACGGGTTGGGTCAAATAGTTAAGAAAGATTTAGGATTCAAAGCCACAGACCCGTTCATATTTTTCCGTGCTGCAGGGCGAAAACAAAAATTTGAGGTAGCAGACGAATTGAAACTAACTCTTGTGGACATGGGTATGAAGATGAAGGATTTTGCCAAACACGATGTAAATTTGTTGAAAGTAGAACTCGGGAGTCTAAAAGACAAAATTCTATCCCTAATTCCAGCTCTTGCTGAACTCCTTAACATTTTCTCAGGCAAAAGGAGAAAAGGATTCGAGTTAGACTTTGACTGGGAAAGACCAGATTGGGTAAAAGATTTATTTGCGCCTCTTCCAAAATACACTGATACGGCAACAAGTGAATTTACAAAAAAATGGAAAGAAGCAACATCAGCAGTTGCCGAAAACTTTAAGACTATGCTTTGGGGAATCGAACGAATTCAACAAGACATAGTTTCCGGGTGGGAACAAGCAATTGGGAAAATGATGCAAAGAGGATCATCTTTCGCCGATTTCATGAAAGACATTTATGATGTAATTTATCAGTCCTTTGTTGACTTTGTTTCTAAAATGATAGCACAGAACTTATTACTTATGACAATGGATGAAAAAGCACGGAAGAAATATGAAACGGGACATCCTGGAATACTATCAGGATGGAATGTGATTGAAGCTCTAACTGGCTGGCGACCACGAACTGAAGAAGAAAAAGCACAACATGGACGTTATGGAACTTTTATGGAAAAACAAGAGGAAAAGGGAGGTCTTTATACACCAGGGTTTCAAATGCCCCCATGGGAAGGAGCACAAAAGCAAGCAATTGAGGTCAAAATCACAAATCCTCCAGGGATACCATTAACTGGAACTGCCAGAACAGAATCAGGTGGTGCTGGAAAACAGGCAGTACTTGGAATTACGTTGGAATTAGCAGAAGAGGATGCAACATTTAGAGAGATATTCGTGAATAAATAAAGGAGAATCATGGCAGCTACATTTCCAAGCTTAACAGGACCGCCTTCCGGACCAGATGTACTTGAGTTCACGGATACGATTTCCACGAATCCAACTATTCGGTCTCCGAAAGACGCGGGTTACGTTCAAACCCGTGCACGCTTCACCCGGTATCCTCGTCAATGGCATATTGTATATACTGGATTAACAGTGGCAGACAGAAACGATATCCGCACTCATGAAGAGGATCGCGGCGTTGGCGGAGACTCGTTCAACTGGACGAATCCTGACGATGACGTTGCCTACACTGTTCGTTTCCTCACCAAAGTTCTATACAGGGAATGGGAACAGACCGATTATAACCGTTGGGTGGTAAGTTTCGACCTTGAGGAGGTATAATGGCGAAGACACTTCCCACAGGAATCACGACACAGAAAAATGCAATCTCCACTTCTGGTGCTTGGCTCACACTCATAGATTTATTTTACCCGGGATCCATAATACCGGATCACAGATTAGTTAATAATAATAAAGACCTCAGATATGGTAGAAACACTTATACGGCTACTCCATTATCAGTGTCACAGGTGAAGGAGAATATTCGTGGGGAACTGCCTAAGACTACATTAACGATTTTCGATGTTAATCAGGATCTCCGGGATGACCTACAAACTCATGATGGCTTCTCTGGCGGAGAAGTACAGGTTCGAGCAATCTATTTTGATAATGCAGGTAATTCCACAGAAACCAATATACTCGAATACTTTACTATCCTCGAAGTCGTGGCAACTGATGAAAGTGTTGTATTTCAAATTGGTGTAACAGCACCCCTCTCTAAACGATTCCCCCGAGATAAATACGTCTCCACAATCTGCCGTCATCGTTTCCGGGACGGCATGTGCCAATTTACTGGAGGAATACTTTCGAATACCGGCATCGCCTTCGTTCAGAGGGACAATGACTATGATTACATCTACACATTAAGTGCAAGCGATACCATCTTCTTCCGTGCTGATCAGATAATTAGAATTACTGGAAGTGCAAGTAATAATCATGATTACAGAATCAAATCTGTAACTACTAATAACGTCCTCAATCATACTTATATTAATTTTGATACAGAAGTGAATCTTATTTCTGAAGCCGCGGGTGCCGCTGTCACAATTACGGTCATCTGTGATAAAACCATTTCAGCTTGCCGAGCCAACAATAACTCCACACGTTATGGAGGCTCCCCCGGAGTCGCGGAGGGCATCTATGGATAGAAACACAGCCACAGGTTTGGGAAGTGCATGGGCACTTTTCTCAATGGTAAACCCATTAAAACTTGCAAATCCAGTAATTTATTTTGCATCAGTTGCAGTGTCATTTATACTTGCTCCATACTTTCAACCGAAAAATCAGAAAACAGATGCAGATAGCCAAAGTTACAACTGGAAGAGACCGGGAAATCTTACGGCTTCCAATAACCTTCCTATACCAGTCGTGTACGGAAAAACACGTGTTACACCTGTAATAAAGAATCAGTTTATGACAATTGGGGGAGACGGTGAATACCTGAATACCTTGTATTCATTCACTGGTCATAAAATAGACGAAATAGACGTATATGATGTTGCTTACGAAGGTGCTTATAGTACAACATCACCTATTGTAAAGTGGTCATCTCTTTATCCAGGACAAACATTCAAATGTATAAGAAATGGGGCAATTGGAAGCTGGATTCAATACATTGGCCGTACAGATCCACCCTATGACGTATTAGGAAGTTATTGGATGGTTTGGCACGGAACAGGAGCAATAACTGACATTGAGATAAATGGAAACACAATTGATGATTCTATAACAGGTAATAATGATAACATCAATTACGAGACTCGCCCAGGGCTTGCAAATCAGGTATTGATTGACGGATTCGACCGAACATATTCAAACCTGCCACAGACAACTACATTATCACTTGATTCCTGGGTAACTGTCCAAACCAGTTCACTTGTTGCCCAAAATATAGAAGTCACGGTATCTTTCCCGTCAGGATTATACGGGTATATCAATAGTAACCGCTTGGTTAAACGTGACGTTCGTATTGATTTGGTCTACCGAGAAATAGGAACTACTAGATGGTTAAGGTTTGAAGATAAAGACTGGAATCAAATACAAGGTGCGTACTCAAAATACATTAATGAATTCAATTATGCAATGAGTTACATGATTTTTCAGGAACGAATACAGCCATTTCGTGTAACTTTCAAGGCAAAACCAAAAGGTGAATATCTTGATACTGAAAAACAATATGAGATAATGATTCGGAAACGATTACCAAATGGCGAACTTGCCAATTCCGTGACTACTGTTGAATTGACAAACGTTGCAACAATCTCCTACGCCCAAGATAGTGATTCAGATGGGGAAATAGATGGATTAGTGTATCCGGGCGAGTCACTCCTTGGAATGAAAATCAGAGCAACTGAAGAACTACATGGGAGTATAGATTTAACCGGAGTCGTAGAACGCTCCACAGTAAAGGTGCATAACGGCACATCATGGGTGAACATGGATGCAAACATACACGCCTGGGCTGTATATGACATCCTTGCAAACGGGCATCCCGATCATCCATGTTACCCAAACACAACAAATGACGCAGACGAAATCATGGGTGTGTATGGTGCCGGAGTAAGTTATGAAAGGCTCGATTATGCTTCCTTCCTCACTTGGGCAAATGCCACTGGACCAGATGGGTTAGATTACGAATTGAATATCGTGTTTGATTCCTTCACAACTATCTGGGACGCTATTCTCAAAATCTGTATAGAGGGTCGCGGGATAGTATTTCCGGTCGGGTCGAAATATAAAGCCCTTCCGGACATCCCAACAGACGCAACAAACCTTTTCTCCATGGGAAATATCGATTTAGGAACTTTCAAAAAACAATGGATAGATAAGGCTAAAAAAGCAAACACGATTGAGATTACCTTTTTCGACGAAGACAGAGATTATGAGAGGTCAACTTTCGTAGTTCGAACATCCGACTGGGACACATCCACGGAACTGAAAGATGCAATTCGCCTATCCCTGAATGGGACTACAAATTACAATCAGGCAGTTGGACTTGGAATATACTATCTAAATTGTAATGAATTACTAAATCAAGCCGTTTCATTCATTTCCGATGTGGAAGCATTGGATTTGGAAGTTGGCGATGTACTTTATGTACAGCATGATACGTTGACCGGTACAGGTGGAAAGGTTGTATCATATAATGCCGGAACTGGCGATGTGACTCTGGATAAGGCTATAACTATGGTAACGGGAAAAACATATGAACTCTATATCCAACACAGTGATGGAACTATTGACCATAAATATCCGTTCTCTGGAAACGGTTCTTTCACCATTCTTACCGGGACTGGCTGGACAACGAATCCAGCTCTCCACGATAATTGGGCATTTGGAGAGACAGGAAAAGCAGTGAAGTTGTTCCGCGTTGTGGATATTTCCCGAGACAGTGAATACAAACGCATCATTTCCTGCTTAGAATATAACGAAGCAGTTTATGATTCCCGGGCAGGTGGAGACCTTGGAACAGCAAATGTCCCTAAAATTGCACCGGATCGTGACCAACCAGACCGGAAACCATTTAACACGGCATCATCCCTGTCAGTCTATGAAGTGTTATCCAGAAACAGAGCAACTGGCGAATATGAATCCTCGATTAGCGTCTCATGGCAACCAGACGAGGGCGATCCCACGGGTGAATGGGAAGTTAGTTATCGGGATGTTGATGCAAATGACCCGGATTGGAAAGGTGAATGGGATACGAACATTCCATACGATAAATATGAAAGAGTTGAACATAACGGATATACATATATAAGTTTAAGTGATACTAATTTGGGAATTGAACCAGTTAATATATAGGAGGTGGCATGGATTCATACTTTAAGATTTTAGCAGAACTTTACGGGAAATTAATAACACCGGGCGGGAAAATCCTGGACTTAGGATTACTTAGTTCCAGATATATCACGGATGCTTATGCGGAATACTACATTAATTGTTTACTCGGAACAGAAACAGGTATTGCAGATTTCAAATATCATGATTCTGGAACTGGAACTACCGCAGAGGCTGTCGGAAACACCACCCTGGAAACCCCGACAGGAATAGCCCGAGTAACTGGCACACAGGTACAAGGAGCAACAGTAAAGACGTTTCAGAGTATTGCAACAATTACCTATGATGGTAATTATGAAATCACAGAATGGGGAATATTCAATGCCCTTACAGGTAACACCCTTATGGATAGAGCAGTATTTACAGCGAGATCAGTAGCAAACGGATATCAATTTCAATTCACTTACAATCATACCGCATTAAGCGGTGGATAAGGAGAAGTACAATGGCAGGACAGATGACGAAAGAAGGTCTCAGGGAATTATCTGATGCAGTCTATTTAGACAACGCTACCCCTGAAGACAAAGAAGTAATTTTATTCTCGAACGATGAAGCAATTACGGATGCAACTGTAAACGCTGACCTCACTGAAATCACAACCGTTGGTGGGGAAAAGGTTACATTGACCAAGGCAAACTGGGATGCTGCAACAGATGCCGACCCAGTGGTTTCCACGTACCAGACGGGAACTGGCGTGGTATTTAACATCACAGGCGATTTAACCGTGTATGGTTGGGCTGTCAAGGGTGTGACCAGTGACAAGATTTATGGTGCTGAGAATTTCGGTGTTAAGACATTTGCGGATGGTGATACATTCACACTTGACCCTATTGCCCTGAAACTTGATATTCCTGAATAAAGGTGATTTATGGATGTTAAAAATTTCATAGCCTCTAATCCCAAATCCGTATCAGGCATTAAGCCGATTGATAAAGTTGAGATTAGTGAAATATTATCCGAGCGGACTGCGAATGCTAAAGTATCCAGTCTTGGGGGCAATAAGAGACGAGCCAAGATATATTCTGGTCCAATTCATTATAAAGATATAGATGGTGAGTTCAAATCTATTGACACGAGTGTGAAGAAAAAGAAAGGTACTCATAAATATCAATATGAAACAAACGCAGGGAATTATCGTGCTCATTTTGATAAGGATAAACCATGGAATTACAGGTTTGAGGCTGATGATAGATGGATTGAATTTGAAGCATTATTTGATGAATCTGAAAATTTAACCATTGAAGTTGAAACCACAAAATTGGGTATTAAAGAAAACATTACGCTACTAAATAATGAAGCCCCAACTGTTTTGAACTGGAAATTCACATCTAATAATATATCATTATGCCAACCCACTGCTGAGGATGCCAATTATAATAGAGTAAATATTGAATCCTCTATTGTTGGAAATATACTCACTTATACAATTAATACTGATGGTAAAAAATTTCCAATAATAGTTGACCCAACAACAATTAAAGCCTCTACTGATGGGCTTATTTATGGCGGTGGTGTGACTGATTATCCTACAGCGAGAGATGCTGTTACAGGTGTTGGTGTTGCGGCTGATTTTTTATCAGCAGGGCAAAGATTAACAGCAGGTCCAACTAATAATGTATTTCGAACTTTTATGAGTTTCGTTGGCATCCCAGAAATGACTTCCTGTGACTCCTGCTCTTTAATTATGTATGGGACTCTTAACGCATCAACTACGGACTTTCATATTTATATATATACATCGGACTATACCGCCATCCAAGTATCAGATTATAACACATTTGATGGATGGAGAGCAGGCCACAAACATAATGGTACAGTATTGAATAATTCTTGGAATACATCTGGATTTTCTCTTGGTGACTGGAACACATTGGTCTTTAATGCCTCTGGAAAAGCTGCGGTGTTAGCACAATCAGAGGGAACACTTAAAATATGTGTAATTTCAAGAGAAGACCAATTGTATTCATTCCCTGCCGATGATGAATATGTACGGTTTGCCAGCCATTTGGGGGCTACAGATCCTTATATATCATTTACATATACAGTTTCACAAGATATTACTGTTGGGGCGGAAGCAACACTTGAGGCTGAAATTGACGTTGATATTGCTTTACAAGTTCCAATAGAAACCACAGTTGAGGCTGAAATTGAGGGAGATAAAGCCCTGACCACGCCTATCGAAGCCATGGTAGAGGCTGAAGTCGAAGTCGGGACGACCATGGCTATAACCATCCCCATCGAGGCAACTGTAGAGGCGGAATTAAGTACGTCGAGCAGGATAACGACACCCATCGAGGCAACGGTAGAGCCGGAAGTAGAAGTCAATACATCATTAACCACACCTATCGAAGCTACTGTGGAAGCGGAAATAGATATTGATTTAGCCCTACAGGTCAATGTTGAAGCCACTGTGGAAGCGGAACTGGAAGCCACTAAAGCTATCCAGACACCCATTGAGGCTACTGTGGAGGCTGAAATCAGTAGCGGTAACCGTACCGGTAAGTGGATGGTTATCGACGCAGAGATGGATTTCTCCGGTGCCACGTCCGGGCAGAATCCTAATTGGCTTCTGATTCCGGACTACCTGAACTGGATGGGCGAATGGAATGCCTTGACATCCTATGATGACCGGGATGTAGTTTTATATGTAACGGATGATGGTGAATATCATGGTTTCGTGAGTAAAAGTAATCATAATGTAGGAAACATTCCCACAACGAGTTACCAGCATTGGACACGATTAATACAGGGGGTCTGGAATAAATGAGAACGAGAGATAGAGAAGTTACTATTACGAAAGACTTGATTGTTGGACATGAAATGGAAATTATGGTGCAATCTGTTGGTCGAGGCGGGAGGCTTCAAGCAGCAGAAGATAGTCCGAAAATCACGGTAGAAATTCAGGGAAAGACCACGGGCCCGGGTGACGGGTCAAGCCTTACGGTCACCGCGGGTATTACTCAGCTTTATCTATCTTGGAGTGACCCGGAAGACACAGATTTTGATGTCATGGAAATCTGGAGAAATACAGTAAATACTCGAAGAAGTTCGTCCAAGATTGCAGAAGTCAGGGCAGATTACTACGTTGATGAACTGGGGAGTTCCGGTGTCACACGGTACTATTGGATAAGAGCGAGGAATACATCAGGAGTTACAGGCTCATTTTACCCTACAACCACTGCCGGAGTTTCTGGAACGACTGCTGGGATCACCCCAACAGAAATCGCCGATTTCGCCATAACTGCAACGAAACGCTTTGATAATACCATCGTCCTCACCGGAGATTCGTGGAGTGATAATACACCTGCACCAGGAATCGTCACATGGAATGAGCATTACTTGGTTTATGGAGGTGCCTATTATAAGATTGTGACTGGAAACACTTCCCATATTTATATATATTGGGGAGGAGCAATTGCAAGTGGTTCCGGAACTATAATAGATCCGTATGTCTCGAATTATGCTGGCACAGCAGGATATACCTCTGGTGCCGGAGTGTTTATGATTGCAACGAATGAAAGTGGCGTTGTCCAGTTAGTTTGGAACTCGTCTGCTAACATGGTAATCGGTTCTGCCTTCATCCTTAATGCCGCTATCACGGAAGCCAAAATTGATAATCTCGCAGTTACCACGGCTAAAATCGACAATCTTGCTGTGAATGATGGGAAAATCAATGACCTTTCCGCTGATAAGCTCACTGCTGGAACAATAAATGCTTCAATCATTACAGTGTCAAATCTCACAGTAGGAACAAATGTTGCTATCGGAACTGCTGAGGACGCAGCAGGAGTAACTACAATCGTTGGGAATACCATAGATACTGGTTATGTAAATGCTCTGGAAATTACAGCAGTAGGAGCAGTTACTGCAGGCAGTCTCACGGGTCTCACAATTCAAACTGCTGCTGCCAATCAACGGATAGTTCTTAGCCACGCAACTAATAATTTCATATTATATAATGACGCCAATGACCCTGTCATAATAATTGATGATACTTTGTGGTGGAGTGCTACCCCTGGAATGGAAGTTAAATCTGATAATGCTGCTATATATTTAGGTAGTGATGATGGGAACAGTTACGCATATATGGGAGTATCGCAGATAGCTTTTCAGAAAGATTCCGTGCAGGTATTTAAAGTTGAGAACACTGGGCTTGGATATTTTAAAGGTTCATTAGAAATTGATGGTCTCCTTAATGCGGATGGTGGGGCAGATATTGAAGGAGTGGCTAATATTGCAGGACTTCTCACACTCCAATCTGGACTTGCTGTGACTGGGGATATTGCCGTTACCGGTAATGTGGATGCGGTAAATATTGCAACGTTTAAATCTGGGTATGACGATCATGTGGGTAATGTCAATGCTCATCATACAGCTTTTACACCTACAAATCATGCCAATGATGCACATACGATGACGATAGACGGGGTTGATGTTTCGGTGTTTAAATCCGGGTATGATACCCATGTTGGTAATGACAATGCCCATCATGCGGAAAACCATGATAATACTCACCATACCACGAACTACGCGACTAAAGCTGAATTTGATATCCTTGTTTCCGCTTTCAATACCCATGTAGGAAGCGACGCACAGCACGGACATGACGGTTACATAGATAAATCGCCTGTAACAATCGATAGTATTGATTATAAAATTGAAGATGGTCACATTGCTGAGGACTTAACATGACACCAAAATACATAATCCTGCATCATATTGTATGGAATGGACACGGTTTGAACCGTTGGCATCTTTGCCCTCGGCGATGTCTTTCTGTTATTACAGCATTGCATCTTTCTTTATTTTTACTTATGAAAGACTCTGGGTTTTCCCTCCACCGCTTTTTCGACTCAAAAGAATCATGTGCCTTTTTCTTCATAACAATTAAATTCTTGATTTTGTTATCTGCTCTAACACCATTAATATGGTGGACTGCTTCATCTTTTAATAACTTTCTACCTAAGTGTTGCTCCATCACGTATCGATGTTCATACATATATTTTCCGTTAGTTCTGATACTAACGTATCCATTAACATCTGTTATACGTCCTGTCTTGAAATTATTACTTAATTTACCAGTTCGAGATTTACAACCACATGATTTTGAGCAAAACTTTGCAGTGTCTTTGCGATAAGGATAAACATGAAATACTTTTCCACATTGTTGACATACTTTTCTAATTTGAGGCATATTGAACTCCTTTCTAATAGTAATGTAATAAAATATAAACACAATGTCAATAGTAAAGTTATAAACAATACTAATACAGAGTTGAAGGAGGTGATGCCAATGAAACCCAAATACATCATATTACACCATAGTTTGACAAAAGATAGCAAAACGGTCTCATGGAGTGCTATTAGACGATATCACACAGAAACTCTTGGTTGGAATGCAATTGGGTATCATTAGTTATTTCGGTATTGAGCTTGTTAGAGGAGATTATGAAATATTGGTAGGACGGATGTTAAACACTACTGGTGCTCACACGAGAGGCATGAATCATTTATCATTAGGGATTTGTTTCCTTGGTAATTTCGACCTTGCCCCAGTCCCATCTGAACAGTGGAATAAGGGGGTTCAACTGGTGAAGGCATTAAAATCCATCTTCTCCATCCCGATTAATCATATTCAGGGGCATCGGGATTATGCAAGTTACAAATCCTGTCCCGGGAAGTTATTTGATGTATCCCGGTTCAAAAAGGACTTGCTTTTGTAAAGGTAATAAGTTATTTTATATAAACACATTAAACATTAATTAAGGAGGAACTATCATGAGTGCAGTTCTTAGTGCAATTCTCAGTAAATGGGGCATCAGTGTTATTGTTGCCCTTGTCGGTGTATTCGTCGGGAAAACCATGGGGGCGAAGTATAAGAATTTTGCGAAACAAGTCATGGAAGCCGGGTCACATTATTGGAAAGCAACGAGACCCGGATCCCCTGGAGGAAAAGCCCTCACGGTGAAGGAGAAACAAGAGTTTGCGGATGAACTTATCGACATTATTCAGGCTGGTGTTCCACTTTTACCGGCGAAGTGGAGTGTTAAGTGAAGATAAACGTTAATAGTCGAGATTTCATTAGTCATATTACCAGAGTCTGTCGAAGTAATACGAAACGTCCATGTAAAATCTGTGTTGCATGTCCATTTCTGAAATACGTTTTGCAGGTTATGGATAACAATGGCTGGGGATACCATGAATCCTTGAAGGAGGTTATTAAGTGAAAATTGACACGTTTTATGTATTTCGGGATATGGATGATAAGGAGATAAAGATAAACGGGAAAGTTCAAACTTTTGCC
>Ga0075125_10000233_pt1 | contig 24159 bp, 51 predicted proteins | sample AntAceMetag02UKN_FD_69810 | JGI IMG/M metagenome (GOLD analysis project Ga0075125, IMG submission 69810) | Saline lake microbial communities from Ace Lake, Antarctica - Antarctic Ace Lake Metagenome 02UKN | ecosystem: Environmental > Aquatic > Non-marine Saline and Alkaline > Saline | place... | reverse complement strand
GGGGAAACAAGCAATGGATAAATACGGCGATTTCCTTTTGAAGAAAAGCCAACTTAGAAGTGACGATGGATTTGAGCCGTTGCCAGAACCGTTTGAGCGAAAAATTATCTATCCCCTGCAGCCACGACAGGCGCATTGTGAATTTGTGAAAGCGTTAGATCGGGTTGGGCTATGGAAATGAAGCGATTGACATTGCAAATCAGATGTACTATAATTGCCTGAAAGGTGGAAAATGTTTTGATCTATGCCGCCTCCGAAATCGGTAGACATAAGCAGGAAACAGTATGATTGTCTTTGAACAGCCGATCATAGGCGAGCCGGGAACTTGCGTGAAACTAATATTTGTTGAACATGTCAAGCAAAGCAAGATGGCGGCGCGGCGGTATTTTTAGTGAGGCGAAAGAGACGATGACTCTTGAAACAAAATCCTTATTAGGGCTGATATTAGAGCGTGTACTCCTTTGTATTTGCGTGAACCAAAAAACCAGTCCTTTTGATATGCTCGGTATTGGCCCTAATTTATCTAACCCGAAAGGATAAAGAAAATGAAACTCCAATTTTGCTGCAAGAAAATGTTTCAGGCGATGCACAATTGTGCGGTTGTGCCAGGGATTTATAAAAACAACTCAAGGCCTCGCTTGGCAGACGAAAAAGCTGCTTCTGAATACGGATTGATACTGAAGCACGACTCAGCCACATTCGCCGATGAAAGGGATATTTTATCACAATGCCCATACTGCGGCGCAAAGGTCAAATGTAGCATGATTGCCGCTAAAGAATAAACATTGAACTCGTAGCAAAAAGGTGGTATTCACGACATGGCACTGACAGAGAGGTTGGAATGGGCATAAAAACTACCCTGTATCGCTCAATGTCGCCACCTAACAGCCGATCATACGCCTACCCTAGTCCTAACAACCCTGACATCAATAATCGCTTAGAAACGAAATATGGAGGCTCACATGGCTGAAATTTACAAGGTATTAGTTGACATTACCAAGATTAGACAGATACAACGCATTTTAGACGAGGTTGGTCGCGGCGATTTGAAAGACGACTTGGAAGCGTGCGTGGTTGACTCCGAGGGATATAATGAGAAAATGCGAAAACAAAACAGCGAGGCGACTGGCAATACCCGCAGAACTGTGATAGGCGTCCAGCCAATATCGGAAAAGAGAGAAATTCGCCCGGCTGAATCCAGCGTAACGATTGAAAGGAAGCCGGTTAGCTCTAGTATAAAGATTGAAAGGAAAGAGGAATGAAATATGTACTTTTTTGTGCAGCTATGCTTTTTGGTGGAGCAGCTTGTTTGCTCGAAATATTTAAAAAAAGCGATGATGTATTGGTGTTGAGTATGTTTGGAATTATTTGCGCCATTCTTACAATATATGCAAAACTTGAACACGATTTAAACTATAAACAGGAGAAAGAAAAATGAAGATAAACGGAATTCTTGCATTGCTGGCATTTATTTCTGTATTGACCGCATTTCTAAGTTATATTTTAGGCAACGCTAGTTTTGGCTTAGGTTTTAGCATGTATGCCGTCATTTTGAGCCTTTGTGCTATAATAATCAAATGCTCAGTTGCGACAGTTTCTAAGCGTGGATACACTCAATGCCGGGATTTACGTTGGCAACCGTGATAGCCTGCAACTGTTCACGATGGTAGGTGGATTAAAACCGCCGACTAGTAGGATTGAGGAAATGTATACGCTGGCTTATTTTAGTTCAGAGAATGACAAAGCGAAATGGCCAGAAGACGACAAGACAGATGCCGATGATGATGGCGAAGAAAAAAGCGGGCGATAGAAAGGGGACCAGGTTGTGAGAAAAGAAGTTAGCGTTTCTGTAGATATTCCACTTCTAATCTGGGAGTCGAAAGAAGATGAATGCTGGTATGCCGCTTGCCCATCTTTGCAGTTTGTGACATTTGGGAAAGACGAGAAAGACGCCATAGCGATGGGAAAGGACGCAATAGAAGGATGGATTGAGTGTATGCGCGAAAATACCAAAGAGGAATATATGAGAAAAACATTGAAACAATGATAAAAGACAATCAATATAACCAAGAAAGGAAACAAACCAATGACTAAATTCTGGGCGGCTGAAGATGCGCAAGAAATTCTCGATAACCTGCTAGAAACCTGTGACGAATTTGATCATTTGCGGGGCTTATCGATCAAGGCTTTATTCAGGGACAAGCACACCAAATCAGGCGGCAAGATTATAAGCGGCAAGTGTGTCAAGCAGCCCGATCTACAGCGATTGTTACATGGCATCGACTTTATTGTTATGCTCGCTAATGACATCTGGATTCACCTGGAAGATAAACAGAAAAACGCTTTGGTCTATCACGAACTATGCCACGCCACCACCGAAGTTGATACAGAGACCGGAGAGGTAACGCCTAGCACTGTCGGCCATGATTGCGAAACGTTCTACGCTGAGCTACAGAAATTCGGCGCTTGGCATCCCGACCTTGATAAGCTGGTCAATACGGTGAAGCAACTGGATTTGTTCAAAGACCAGAATGTTACGCAACTGAGAAAACCGGGTAAGGCCGAAAATGAGTAATCCCCAAATCAAAGACCGCATTGTAGAGTTCAAGCGAGTAAAAGCCAGCGAGCTACAAGATCATCCCAACAACTGGCGACTACACCCCGATTTCCAGAAAGATGCGATGCAAGCTGTGTTAGAAGAGGTAGGTTTTGCCGGTGCGATATTATGCTACAAAGAAAAAGATAAGCTTGTAATCATCGATGGCCATCTACGAAAAGATATAACACCTGATATGGAGCTACCGTGCTTGATAACCGACCTAACCGCTAGGGGCAATGGCGGAAAGAGACGAAATAAAAATAAATGAATTGTTAGAAAGCTTGAATATTGATAATGAGAAAATGCAGGAGTTGATAGATAAGCCGAAAGCGGGCGAACAAGAATATAATTACGATGATTTTGACAACGAGCTAGCTAACTTGGAAAACGAAAAAGACTATGAAACGATAGAAATAAAACTGCCCACCGCTCACGCTGAAAAAGTAAAGGAATGGCTAAAAAGCAACGCCAAAACAAGCAGCGAAAGTACAGTTATGAGCCCACCATACAGATATGGTTTAGGGCTAACTAGGATAGCCGTCAATGCGAATATTATTAGTGGAGCCTGATTACATTCATCTTATTTGCCGCTAGGGTTGATGAGGGCTTCAACGTTTTACAAAAAAGAAGGGCATGAAGTAGAATTCATAAAGGGATTGAATAAAGACAGAGAGAAAATTGATCTAATATGTATCACTTCCCTTTTTACGTATTGGCATGAAGATGTTATAAAAACAATAAAATATTATCAAAAATATTATCCAAAAACAGAGATTAGAGTTGGCGGAATATTTGCTTCTTTGATGAAAGATCATGTCGAAAAGCATACAGGAATAAAACCACATTATGGGCTAGTTTCTGAGTGGGAAGCATGCCCGCCTGACTGTGACGGCTTTCCGCCTGCCGATTATTCAATAACATTTACTTCAAGAGGTTGCGTAAATAAATGTGCTTATTGCGTTGTGCCAAAGTTGGAAGGTGAAATACAGTGCAGAGATTGGATAGCTGATATCGACACGAATAAGAAAACGATAATATTTCTTGATAATAACTGGCTGGCTAAACCGCAAGCTGATTTTGAAGAAGATGTTAGATTATTGAAAAGTTTATGTTCTAAGGGGATCAAAAGAATAGATTTCAATCAGTCTTTAGACGCCAGGTTGTTTACAGAGGAAAGAGCTACATCGTTGATCGGCACCCCCTTCGGGCCACTGAGGTTTGCATGGGACCACAAAGACCATGATGGGCATGTACCAAAAGCGATAAAATTAGCGCAAAAATTAAAAATATGTAGAAAGGGAGATTGGAAATCACAAGCCTTTTATCATAGGGCGGCAATTCTTGTGCTTTATAATTTTAACGAAAGACCGCAAGAATTTTATCATAGAATCAGAGAAATAATATCTTTGGGCGCGTCCGCGTGCCCTATGAAGTTTGCCCCGATTGATAGCCTAGAAAAGGCATATGTAGGAAAGCATTGGACAAAAAATCAAGTCCATGCCGTAAAAAAGATAGCAGGCAATCAAGGTATAATACACGTTGAATCAAAACAAGAGTTCGAATCCATGTGGGGAAAAGACGAAAAAGAATTTATGCGAATTATCAATTATCCGGTTAGCAAGCTAAGCTTATTAGTGAAGGCTAGGCGCGAAAGGCATACCAGGAAAAACGCCAATATCGCTTATGACAATCTTCTAAAATAAACCCTTGACAACATAAATACAGCTTGCTATAATACAATAAGAGGTGGACTAATGGACTCATGCACTACAAGCGCTATCATCAATCGACAGGTCGAAAGAAACCGGGTGAAGGTGCGCATACTAATCGATGAAATTGTGAATACCAGCCCGCTGGATTTTGTAGAAGCTTGCGAAGTGGTCAAGGCGATAGCAGCAAGGGAGAGAGGGTTCCATGATAAGAAAGCGAGTGAATAATGGAACCTAATAAACCACTTCAGAAACTCGAAAAAAAACAAAGGGAAGCTAACCAGGCGCTTAGAAAAAATCAGAAGATGAAAGACGGTGGCGCTTTGGAATTATCCTGCGACGCCATTGCCGAAGTTTTAGGAACATGCCCTATTGATATTGAAGGTTGGTGTCCGGTGGAATTATATGGCGACCAATGCCAGGACGATTTTACCGGATGCTGGATGCGGTGTTTTATAGAACAGGCAAATACAAAGGAAACAAAATGAACACCGATGCGACAAGGCTAAGCTATCTGGAAATGGTAGGCGGTTGCGAGCGAATAGGCAACGTGAGTAACTGGGAAATCAGCGACGGCGATAGCCTAATAATCTACAACGGCAACCTAAGAGAATGCATTGACGAGGCGATGGAAGATAATCACTGGCCAGCGAAAGAGGCAAAAGATAAAAGCAATGACACGTAAAAAGAAAAAACATTGTACTCGTTGTGGAAGATGCTGTTTGAATAGTCCCTGCGCCTTTGACGGTGATTTAGCTGAAGCCTTAGTAGATCATTTCGGCGGTGAGATAATGAAAGATCTAAGACCGGCTGTGTTATTTCCAGGCGAATGGCAACCAGCTGTTGACGATGATTTACAATGTCTGTTTCTGCAAAAGAACGGTAAGAAATATAGCTGTATTCTTTTCGAGTGTGAGTCATTCAGGAAACATTGGAAAGGCGGCTGTGAATTAGATATGGCGATTGAGGTGGTATTAGCATGAACAACTTCAAACACCTAGGATATCGACTCGCAGGTTGGGAGCCGTTGATTGAAAAGAAAAAGCTTTTTATGGAATATTTGAATAAAATTGATGCTAAAGAAGATGACCTAGCTGGCGGATGTACATCTTGTTATCCTACTGATAGACACATATTCGTATACCGACTGAAAAAAGAAAAACAGTGGAAGCTTATATTCATTCATAAATCTTCGATGGAAAAAAACGTTCGCAATGTGAAAGAAATGGGCGACTTCGATTCTATGGTTGATGCGATGTTTTATTATGAAAGATGGGTAGAAGAAAAAACAGGCGTGCCCTTTAGGTTCAAGGAGAACAACATGAACAACTCAGAACACCGACCCGACCAAATCGAGCTTGACATTATGTTGACCGAAAAAGACTTGGAAGTATTGCAACGAGGCGGTGCGGTAGTTTTGAAGATAGATGACTTGACCGTGGTGATAGACTGTTACGGAGAAATTGAGGTACATTGAAAGGAGAAAACCATGAATCCAGAACCACACGAAAACATTGAGAGAGCGGCGCTTGAACGAATAATCGATGAACTCAATGAAGGCTGCGCGGATGCTTTTGAAAGTGTTTATGATCGAATGCTACAAGACGTAAATATGCTACAAGATACAGGTAATACCCGAGTTACGATAGATGTTCATTATGAAAGCGCTGGCAATAATCTCGTGATATTCCGAAATTTGATCTATAGAATGGCCGAAGAAATTCAAAAGCTAAGATCATTAGATGCGGCTGATAAGGCGTTAGGCGATTTGTTGGCGGAAACCGAAAAAGAAAACCGGGAGAAATTAGAGCGAATAAACCAAGCGAGAGCGGATGCTGAAAAGAACAGATCATATGAGGCCAATGAGCATTTAGCCAGTCAGGCATGCGAGCCCGAAACCTGCAATAAATGCAAGGCGTGGCATAGCACACATGTAAACGCCAAAACAGGCAATGACAGCTATGGTCAATGTCGGCGCAAATCACCGATACCGAATGCAAACTCAGATGCGATAGGGGATTGGCCATATACTAAATCCGATGATTGGTGCCTCGAATTTATCGACAAACGAACATGGGTATCCGTAGGGAAAGTAAAAAGTGAATCAGTGGAATGGAATTGTGAACAATATGACTGTGTGAACATCGGAACTTGTGGGCTCGCGGGGATGGAAATGAAGGCTGTCAGAGATTACGAAAGTGGCAGGCCAATTTATTATCTGTATTGTGATAGCTATAAGGGGAAAAAGAATGAACGGACGCAAAGCGAAGCTTAGAAACAAAATCGCCGCCCAAATTGCTGAAATAGTTCCGGCATGGCTGGCTACCTCGAAAGACAATAAAACGAAAAAGCTGTCAAAGCTATTGGCCGAAAAGTGGATTGACGACAGCCCGAAAACGATTAGAGAGTTGCGAAGGGAGTTTGGGCGATGACCGATATAGCAATACTTTTTGGGGTGATTCTGGTTCTTTTCCTGATATTGGATACTTCCACCCGTTAGAGGTTGGCGATATTTAGGATCGGCACAAAAGTTAGGAAAATAAATGCAGTCAAATCGTGGACAAAGAAAAACTGGCAGCGGCCGTCGATCTCCACGCCACAAGGACGGCATAAAGCCGGGGGGCACTTGGTCTCCGGCAAAACAAAAGGGAGGTATCCATAATTATAAGCGAAAAACAGAAAAAGCGGTCAAGGCGGTAGTCAACTTTATTAGACGGTATGGCGAATGAGGAGGGGAATATGAAACCAGTCAAAGCTATAGCGCCGATCAAGACGGACGGAACGCTCGACGCTTTTGACCTTTACGATATTTACAGCACGAGGGCCCAAAGACTTCTTGCAAAGGGAAAAGCGGTTGAGGTAGTAGTAATGACGAAGGAAGCGTATGATGAATTGAACGATAGTATAAGCTTTCTAAAGGAACACATGCATAATGACTGACAAGCCAGACAAGTCAAATGGAATTCCCGCTACTGATATAAACGACAATATTATCGACATAACGCAAATTATAGAAAAAAAGAAAAATGAAAGAGAAGCGCGGTTCGCAATAACAATACCTAGCGGAGAATTGTCGCTTACTCTTGACGACCTGAAATGGTTTGAAGAAAACGGAAGCAAGCTATCTTTCGGATGTAGAAGGGCGATGGCAAAATTTTATGGTGAGAAAAAAATGAAATGGCCATGCTTAGACAAGCGAATCATGCACCCATTCGACCTTACTCCCGGCGCGATGTATTCAAATGCATGGCAGGAAAGAAAACAGTATCCCTGGGAACATCCTTCATTAGTGAAATTGATCAAATATTATAAGGGACGGCCGCGAAGAAAAAACGTAAAACCGCAAATCATGGTATTGACTGAGCAAGCAGAAGGGCATAGTTGGGAAATAGGAAAAAGAAAGAGAGCTACGTTTCGGTGGTTTTCCGAGAATTATCGACAAGTAATTGGCAATGAGAATGACGAGGCTTAGCATGAAACCTGACAAATCCAAACCGTGGGAGCGCCAAGAGGCCGAATCGGAGAAAGCATTTAGCGCGTTTCGAATATACCTGGAGATGAAACCAAAGGCCCGCAGTTTTCTATCGGCTTACCGTCTATTCACAGGGGACCAAAAGACAAAAAAGGTAAATCCCTGGCATCGTAAATTTGCGAAAGATAATAAATGGAAGGATCGAGCTAGGGCTTTTGACAATCGACTGGTACAGGTAGAACAGAAAGCAATCGAAGATGAAACGGTGCGAGTAGCTAAAAGGCGAGTGCAGGCAAGGGTAGAATTTTGGGATGCTGGTAGAGCGTTGATGACGAAAGGCTTAGGCATTCTGCGATTTCCGCTAGAAGAAAAAACCAGCGAAGACGGCAAGACGACTATAAAGCCCGCTAAGTGGACAACTAAGGACGCGGCTACTTTGATGAGGGTCGGAAAAGAGCTAATGTGCATTGCCTCAGATATCGCCAACGAAAAAATTGACGTGAATATTCCCGCAGAGCTAAAACGAATCGCAGAAGAACACGGAATACCAGCCGAGGAAGCGCAACAAATATATGATGGCGTGATGAGCGAAGTAAAAGCGGCAAAAGCGGGGAGCAAAGAAATAAATTGATTTCCTAAATTAGCTGTGTTACAATAGAGAAAACGGAGGGACGAACGATGGACATAAAACGGCAGGATGAACAGAGCTTTGATTTCGATGTAGATGTTGCTGGCTTTTATGCGCTTCTTGAAACGTATGAGGAATACCTGAATGACAGAGATAAGGCCATAAAACGATTAGAAGAACTACAGCACGAAATATTTGACTTTATTGATAAGCAGATAGCCGGAAACATAAAAAGCGATAGGGTCGAACAATCATGAGCGACAAGCACACGCCGGAGCCTCGGCAAGACGACAGCGGGCTGCCTATGTGTGCCCAAGATGAATGCGGCCGCTATGACGGTAAGCGCTGTAGATTGTTAGGCTTCAGGCCCGGCCGTTTTTGTGAGCCCGCACTGCTGGATGATTACGCCATAAAGGCCGGGCTCCTGCAAGCCTGCGAGGGGGCGTTGGAGTTCGTGCCAGATCAAATAGGCGCGGGGGCCATTGTGGACAAGATAAAAGCCGCCATAGCCAAAGCGAAAGGGGTCGAAGGTGCATAAAGCCGAAGAGGGCTTGCGGATCTTTTATACTTGCAACCGCTGTAAAGCCGAAAAGGAATATTTTGTAGACGCACCATCTGGCGATGACTTTGACGAGGAAACGCATAGACCGGATGGATGGGAACTTATGAGCGATGAAGGCGAAGGCGAGCACCTATGCCTAAAGTGTATCAAGGGAGATAGCGACATGCCGATTGATATCAAAGCGATTGAGGCGCGGTGTGAGGGATTGCCTGACAGGCCGTGGATATGGATTGAGTCAAAAGTAAGTGACATTGAGATCCGGCGGTATTTGATCCCACGAAAGCTATTAGCAGATGCCGAAGATATTGACTACGAAAACTTTGATCACCAATGGTTTACCGCAAATTCTCTAATCCATGATGCTTGGACGCCTCAAATCGATGATTTTATTGCTCACGCCCGCACCGACATTCCCGCCCTCTTAAACGAAGTGCGACGGCTGCAAAAACAACTTGAAGCGGAGTATGGGCGCGGCGTTGCTGATGGAGAAACCATGCGAGCCCTCGTTGAGGTTCAGGCAAGTGCGCGGTTTCTAGCCACGGTGCCGCATGACATGCAAGAGGCACATCGCGAGATAGCGAATTTGGCGGAAGATAAGAGGGCGCTGAAAGCAGAAAACGCGGAGTTGCGGGCGGCGCTACCGTCATTGGCGCTTACCAGGCCCGAACGCGGGGAGGGGTGAAGATGCGAATCGCAAAATGCCCACGGTGTCACAAACGGCCAAATGGTGAACAGACCACAAATATGGGATACTATTTTTTTACCATAAAATGCTGTGACCTGTTAGAGCAAGGAATGTCTCATCACAGTTGGGACAAAGCCAAGATCAGACGCCGAGCAATAAAGCGATGGAATAAGATAGCGCGGTGGTATTGGTGGGCAGACCGTCCTAAGTTGAAGCGGTTTGTTGGCAGAATTCCGAAGGCTGTTCTTTGGCTATTTGCAATCTATGGCGCAGTTACTTTCGGCGCACAGGTTTTTACATTGGCAGTCAGTCAATGAACGGTATCTGTAACGGTAGCCCTATAGAGAGAAGGGAGAAATCAAATGAGCGCAATTGCAGAAATGATCGACCACTTCTTAGTCATACTAGAGCGCAAGAATGATGAACTTTTCGAATTAGACAGATTATATGCCGCACAGCGGGCGCTTATGGCAAATATCAATTCTGGCGAATACGGGGCAGTTATGGAAGGACTGGAAATACAAAATAGAGATCTAAAAGAACGGGCAGAAGGTCTCGAAAAAGAACTAGCGAAACCCAAGCCGCCGAACGGAAATGGGAGCGATGACTCTTTTTCTTGATGCCATAAGCAGCCGAGGTTCATCGGGGTCAGTTGAGCAACAAGAGGCACAAGGACAAACATCTTTTGTAAACAGTGAAACGCTGCCAACGGACATGGACAAAGAAGATAAGACGGCATTAGAGAGTTGTGGCGTCAAGTTTTTGGATAAAGTAGAAGGCGATGAAATGTTTCAATACGTAGAATTGCCACAGGGATGGAAAAAGCAGCCAACCGATCATTCTATGTGGTCATATTTAGTGGACGAACAAGGCCGCAAGCGAGCCGCCATTTTCTACAAGGCGGCGTTCTATGATCGTAGTGCAAGGCTTTCTTTGATATGCCGATATAGATATGAAAGCGATTATGATCTAAGAGACAAAAAAAACGCCTTTGCGGCCTTAGTAACCGACAACGATAAAGAAATCTGGCGCACTGGTGAACACCCGATGCCAGAAAAAAGAGATCAAGAGTACTTCGATTTGATGGACAGAGTAGACGCTCTTGCAAAAGAATGGCTCAATAAAAACTATCCTGACTGGAAAGATCCCGCAGCCTATTGGGATTGAAAGGAGCAAACCTAATGCCTAAAGCAACAACCAAACTTGACTGGAAAATCGCCGTAACAGACACCTATGGGCCAACCAGCATTGTAGCCAAATTAGATGGGGTGCAATTTATCGTTGTCGTGTCCGGCTTCAAATGGCGAATGAGAATCTTTATGGATGACCTGTTGGCGTTCGAAACTAATCATATCTATACCACCGCTACAGCCGCCATCCTCTTTGCTGAATTCGTATGGAATAACATGCTGAGCAAAAAGACTACTGAGCAAGTCAAGGAAATGAACGACAAGTATTTTAGGGGGAGGAAATGAATATCGAACTAACAAAGGACGCCATAGTCTGCGATGGGTGCGCCAAGGAACTGGTAGAGCCTCACATGGCAAGGGGCGTATTTCACTTTTGCGGAGAATATTGCATAGATTATTTTATTGAGAATGTCTGCGAGGAGTTCAAAGATCTTGTGGAAAAGAAAGAGGGAGAAGAAAAATGAGAATCGGCGATGATACATACTGCGATGGGTGCGAACAATTAGTTGACAAGCCAATGAATGTTGGCACGCTTCATTTTTGCGATAATAGCTGCATGCAAGAATTCGTCAACGCGGTAATGTTCGAAACAAAGAAAAATGATGACATGCGCGAAATGGTCTTATCAAATCCCGACTTACAGAAAATGCTTTTAGAGCGGGCGTCGGGGCGATGAAGCAATGAAACTATTTATCAGATACCAAGGCGCGCCGATGATGAGTGGGGCCTTATCGATATTGTTTATTGACGAGGATGGAAAACGACATACATACGATTTTTCTGACATAATCGGCAATGCCTCGGAAGGCAAGCTGCTCTCATTGCCAGAGGCCGTAGCTCCTTATATTCTTACTTCTATCGGAGACGAGGCAGCCCAAGCCCTTATTGACGATTTGTTTAGGTGTGGATTTCGGCCAAGTGGTATTGTTTATGAAAAGCCTGTACATGCTGAAGGCAAGAGACATGAAGCTTGAATTACGACTATGCAACGGCAAAATTTATGCAATCTATCATGACCCTGACACAGAAATCAATTATTCAGCTTATCCGGTAGATGGATGATTCAGATCAGAAATTGTGCAATGATCTATGGCTACACGGATTTAGACCGACTAAGGGAGACAGGCAATGAATAACCTTCTACGAGGTGGGAAGCGTAATAATGCCAGAGCCGCTCCTATCTATCAACGATCAGAACAGGTCCACCATGCAACGCCTATTCGATGATTTATGGAGCGAAGGATTTAGACCGAATGAGGATCTTGGGCCGTTCAAGCATATCGAAAAGCATTTAGATGATATGAGGCGGTTGGTATTTGGACAGATAGGGGCTTTCAATATAACCCCGCCGGAGTTGATAAGCAGAGTAGCCATCACCTCGACTGAAAATAAACCTTGACAAAGAGGATAATATGAGAATAGTCAAAATTGACGGCGAAGATGACAGGGCAATGGTAGAATTACAATCTCGCCAAGAGACTGAGTGGCTGACGGCGTTTCACGGCATTGGTATATTTAGTTACGCAATTATATACTTGGCAAACCCAGGAGTGAGTCGGTGATTTCTAAAAGAAAGTTTGTCAATTCTAAGCAAATGCCTCTAAAATGGGGGCATGATCAAAAAGGAATATTATCGGGAAATCATAAAGCGGTCTTACAATGCCCCTTTGGTGTTATTGACGGTCGCTTCATATGTAGGAACGATAGTGACTAGCTTCTTGTACTTTTTTGGCAGCAATGGAATTGATATCGCATATCACACATTTATATGTTGCATCGGATTAGGTTCAATATTTGTGTTAGTATTTTTTATCAGAGCAATACATGCATCTTATGACATACATGAAGAACAGGAAAAAGAATCTAAAATACAATTAAAAGAAAAAGGAAGAATGATAACTCAAAGAGAAGCGGAGCTGTCAAAGGAAAGAGAAACCAAAGAAAAGAAAGAAATGGAAAAGAGATTTCATCTATTCATATGTAACAAATTGAAGGAAGCAGAAAATCTATTGCATCAGGCAAAAACGCCATTAGGTTATAGAGAAAGTCAATTGAATGCTTTGTATGAAAGGATATTGGAATGGACGGAATGTGTGTATGATATGCTGAGCAATTATGATGAGGATTTTGCAAACAACTTTGGGAATTTAGATTACATTAAAAAAATTTGCAATTCACCGATCAATTCTTCACAATTGACCTGGCATATGAATACTAGAAAAGAACAATTGGAACAGATTAAAAATCTCGGCTTTGTTGAACGAATCGGCCACGGCAAATGGAGGGCGATCCGAAAACCAACAAATGAAACAAAGACCAAAGATATGCTGTTAGAAAGGATCTAAAAGCGAAAAGATCTATTAAAGGGCAATAGCCACCGCTTACTCGATGGCTATCACGCGGGCAATAAAGCCCAAAACACATGGTGTAGTATAGAACTACTGCATTTCTACACTACATCCCACGAGCCATGTTGTCAACTATTAGCGCAGGCGAAAGGTAGGATAACTATTCTTATCTAAAACATCACTATATACCAGCAAAGGCTTTTTTCTCTTATGGCTCATTCTAGGGCCAAATGAGCATATATCGCATAAGTCACTGAAACTGCTAATGAATAAAAAAGAATAATAAACACAGATTTAACTTGGCTTCGTAAACTACATAAACTATATTAGGAACCATGAAATTGACAAACACGATAAACAAAACAAACAAAGTGATAAGAGCCATCGTAACCAACTGGACTCTAATCACGGTAGTCAACGCGCTGGCGCAAGGGGGTTTCTAATGATCCGCTGGGATTATATGAGAATCGACATTGAAGACACTCTGAATGACACGCTGAAAGGGCTTTACTGGATTGAAGACGATGAAGAGAAAGAAATGTGGTGGGAGCTAAGTGGCGCAATGACTGGGATTTCTGTTTATTTACAGCCGACACCATCCGGCAATGTGAGAATCTCCGACCATCAATCGACCATCAAAGGTGGTTGGGAGTTGTCGACAATTCCCGACTTAGAAAATTTAGACGAAACCGATGATGAATACAAAAAATTCTTAAACCAAGTTGCCGAGGTTGGCCGTGAAGCGCTTTGGCAGACTTTCGAATAAGGATCTAACAATGATAATCAATCAAAACCAAATCTTAGGCGACTGGCGACTAGACCCACCGACCGAAGCAAAAAGCATCCCGGCTTGTAAGGTCGATATTGAGGACTTGTCACAGGAAACGATTGAAGAATTGTTGGAAAGATTCTACCTTGATAAGATTGATGAAGGCGTTGACTGGGATCAATTCGTAATAGCCGCAACGAATATGATGAAAGCAAGCCGCTGGTTTTTTGAGCTAATCCTTGAATATGCTGGATCAAATTGCCCACACTGCAACGGAACCGGATATGTAAATGATATCAATGAGTGCCCGGTTTGTGGGGGTTGCTAAATAAAAGGCTACGTTACCAAACGGCATTTATTGAGGCACCCGGTTACAGTAATCCAATGCTTTGGGCTTATCGTTTGGCTTCGTGGTCTTTTAGGCAATTACAAAACGTTTTTAGATTTAGTGAAAGGATAGAATGATGAATAAAGAAAAAAGCGAAAGGCGCGCTTATTTGGAACATGCAAAAAAAGACGGCAGATATGTAGTTATATTCCGTTATGAATGGGGAGAAAAAATAGAGTGTACCGCTAGTTGGCTTTCTCTTTGTTCCGCTTGTGACGCTTGTGATCGATGGGAAGAAAGAGGGATTTTGCCAGATAGAGAATGGTGGATCTAAGCAATCAACCGAAAAGTTAGTAATTAGGCAAAATAAAGCTTGACAATGTAAATAGGCTAGGTTATGGTGAGACTATGAAAACGGGAAACAGTGAAAGGGGAAAGCAAATGACACGCAAAGAGTTTTTTGACAGAACAAACGGAAAATGCCAGACCAGACTATTCAATGAATCCGACTATCGCCAATTTAAGCTGTCGATCAGACGGGCGAAGGCTGCGGCCAAAAAAGGCAAACCCTACTACGACGCGGCGAATGCAGGCGGTGTGGCCAATGCATGCAAATACGTTACGACTACGGCCCGTTATGGCGTATTTATCGACCCCGAATCAAGGCAGATTATCACGATTGCGGGTCGGGTAACAGCTGGTGGGCGAAGCGTCAAATGTGCTTTTTATGGTGGCGAACGTTCATATAACAAGGCATGGCGTAATTCTGAGGCGGCTGATGAATAAGTCATATAAACCCTATACATTACAATTAGGTGCGCTGGGAATGCCGATTGCTAGAACTACTCTACATATTACTAGACTTCGCAAGCTATTTTGGCGCTCTCTCATTCTTGGTATCCCTTATGTCAAAATCATGTGGTATCAGAGCGGGGTAGGGTATAGAACGTTTGAGCTAATAAATGGTGAATATCAAATGACCGAATCAATCGGCGCGCTGTGTGGCGTGTCGTATTTTAGAAAGGTGGTATAGGATGAATTCAAATAAAGAGCGGACTAGGTTTGTTTCTTTTATCGGCCGATTCCAGCTCGGTGAAAAAGCGGTAGTCGGAGACCCTTACTATCAATTTTCAGACGACAATACAGGCGTTGCCAGAATTGATGTAAGACCCGGCGAATGGAATCATTTCGTATTGATAGAAAACAGAAGAGTAATGGCTTCGCTAATTTGTCAATCGGATGTTTCAGCAATGATGATTGGACAACTGTTTGACTTGGCACTGTATCGACAGGACATGATAACAAAACTCCCCGTTGATTCTGGACAAATCTGCTTTGCCGACCTGGAAAATTATCAAGATGATTCTACTGTAAGCAATATCCGCAAAATGGGTGATGATGATGATTGGTGGGGGAAAAACAATACAAAATGGTATAGCGCGGTTTGCTGGCTAACTCTGAATACCCCTGAATGTGCTGGCGTTTGGCGTTGTGGTGCAGTGTCGGGAAGTGGCTGGGGTGACGGCAGCTATCCTTTATACAAACTATTAGACGGCAAAGCGTATATGGTTGATTTCCGAGATACTAGCGAACAAGAAAAGCCAGTACCGGCCTATCACATATTATCAGGGGATTGGTACGGAAAAACCATTTTAGAAAAGGCGGATTATGAAGATGAAATCATGATTGGATTATACTACAAGGATGGTGGCTGTGAATATGAGTTTTGCATTCGCTGGCATTGCCTAAAAGGTGGCTCCTATGGCTCCTATGCAAAGCTAGAAATGTTTGAAGAGTCTTGGAAGGCGCTGGATAACGGTAGCTTTACGGAATTGTTTTTGAGGATGTCTTCAGAGATAAATCCAACGGTAGAAAGAATGAAAGAAGCATTGAAAGACTTGGGCTTTCAGGATTTCACGAAACGAGAACAAGGATAATGACAAACCACGCCCCCAAACGCATCATATCGCCGTGTAATGAGCAAACCATAGCTAAGACGGCTTGGACTATTACCGGCAGGCGTGAGAGCGCAGAGGGGGATAGGGAGGGACGAACAATGACATTCACCGAAGCATTTGAGGTTTTCGAGCAATTCGATTTACCGCATACCTTGGAAAGAAAGTTGGCATTGATGGTTGCCGGCCGAATCGAAGACAGCGAGGGCGACAAAACCTTTGCGGAAATTATCGATCAATCAGTAAATGATTTGGTCGGCGCAACTCACTTGTATGGGTATTGATAAAATGGTTTGACATAATAAAGCAAATAAAGTATGATATGGCAAAAGGTGAAGGAAGAAAGATATTTAGTAATGAGCAACCCCGAAAACGAAAAGCTATTGAATGAAAATCTGTTAGCACAAAATGACTTCACCCCGAAAGAGGCGGTGGATTATATCTATTTGAAGACGCGAAAGAAACGGTCTCGCTACACATTACTGGTTCACTGCAAGAACTATCGAGATACCGGCGGGCGTAAGGGCATAAAGTCGCATAAGCGCGGCTACCAATTATTGATCATGAAAGAGGATCTTGACAGGTATATCGCAACGACAATGGGAAATGTAGGCAGCAAGAAAAAGAACTTCAGCCGTGGCGTGTGTCCGATTTGCAAACAAGACGCGCCGGTCAACGATAAAGGCAGAATCATGCGACATGGCTACACCGGCCATTCAGTGCCAGTGGACAATCCCAAAGAAGCGTGTAAGGGGACTGGTAAAAAAGCGAGGTAACAGCGCGGCCGAACGGCGATGGCCCGTATCGGCGCAAGCGAGGATGGGCAATGATGAGAACGCAAGCAGAGATTGACGATATGCACAACCGCTTCTCAGAGGCATTTGAGAAAGATGCCGACAACTATAACGCAGCGGTCGTGGACGCTTTTTTGTGGCTACAAGGGGGCGACACCCTAGACCCGGACGGCGATTAATCATGGCCAAAAAGAAACGACCGAAAAAGCCTAAAGTTTTTGCTAAAACCAAATCCGTTTCTATCGCCCTGGACGGTCAATCAATTCCAAACCTGAGAGGGGCCAAAGGGTTTCCTGAGCCATCAGTTAAAAGCGATGGCCCCTTTAGTGGTCGCACTTCAGATTATTACGATGTTGACGAGGTAATCAAATGGCTTTGCGCACAAATCGATATCGCCCATGCCAGACATGAACAGCGGCTTGCAAAGCTACGGGCGCTAAAAAACGAGCATGGAGACAAATGAACGCGACGGACCGCCGGTTAATTCAATTTCCCAGTCCATGCGTGAAAAAGTCTTTGGCGCGGGCGTGGAAATTACAAGGGGGTTAGGGTGAAAATCATAAATAGGGTTACAAGCGAATTACTTTTTGAGAGCAAACACAAAACGATTAAAGGCTGCTTGTCGGCGGCTTTGAAAACAGACGCGGGTCTGAGAGACGCGAACCTGAGAGGCGCGGACCTGACAGGCGCGGACCTGAGAGGCGCGGTCCTGAGAGACGCGGACCTGACAGGCGCGGACCTGAGAGGCGCGGTCCTGAGAGACGCGGACCTGACAGGCGCGGACCTGACAGGCGCGGACCTGACAGGCGCGGACCTGGGAGACGCGGACCTGAGAGACGCGGGTCTGGGAGGCGCGGTCCTGGGAGACGCGGACCTGAGAGGCGCGGACCTGACAGGCGCGGACCTGAGAGGCGCGGACCTGGGAGGCGCGGTCCTGAGAGGCGCGGACCTGACAGGCGCGGGTCTGGGAGGCGCGGTCCTGGGAGACGCGGTCCTGGGAGACGCGGACCTGAGAGACGCGGGTCTGAGAAAAATGTGCATTGGTATTTTTGTATCGGGAATGAAAATTGAACTGTCAGTATTAATCAAATGGCTTTTGAGCCATGAAAATATAGATTATCAAGATGGCGAGTTTGTCGAAAGCGTTAAAAAACTACTGCCTGAAGGGGGGAAGTGATGACAGATAACAAATCAGAAAAAAGCGTGAGCCAATTTACGCCGCTACAGCCCGATCCGACCGTTGACGCGGCTGCTTTTGCCGCCGGAAGTCGCCGGAGCCGCCAATGAACTGGCCCACCACCGAGGCCGACTAAGGTTGAAACCGCTTTGGCTAAATACAAAGAAAAAATAAACGCCGACTTTCAAAGCTGCGACCCCGACGCTATGCGAATTGTCAAAATCTATCACCTATGGGAAGCCGACGGGCGCAAAGGCAAGATGGGGAGCTTACTTTTTTACAGGCGATAAGCCTTTGGCGAAAGAGGAGGAACGATGCCGACTAACAACGCCCTATGGTGGACTAAATCAATCAATCCTAATCCGGGTTGCTCAAAAGTGTCTGATGCTTGTCAAAATTGTTATGCGCTAAATTTTGCCTGGCGACACGCACACAACCCAAAAACAAAGGACCGATACGAAGGCTTGGTAGAAAAGAAAAAAGGCATAATAAATTGGACTGGTAAAACGAATTGGATACCTAGCGAACTTGCCAAAGTAGCTCATTGGAACAAGCCGCAACAAATCTTCGTCAACGATATGGGAGATACGTTTCATCCTGATAATGACCTTACTCAAATCGCCGCTATCTATGGTACTGCATTAGCTTGCCCCGATCATACATTTATGCTGCTTACTAAAAGGCCGTGGCGAGCAGTCGAGTTTTTTGAGTGGCTGGATAAGGCGGCGAAAAAGGGAATGCCGGACACGGTAAGATTTGCGGGATTATGTGCAACTATTGCCCAGCGAACCGTTGATGGTATATCCCTACAGTTGATGGCCCAAACGATTATCGGAGGGCTGGCAAACAGAAAAGAAGAGTGGGATGGGTGGCCACCTAAAAATCTCTGGCTTGGCGTCACTATTGAAAACCGGAAACATCTACTTGAGCGATGGAATTGTTTGGTAAAAGCCCCGGCCGCTGTTTATTTTATTAGTGGTGAGCCTTTGCTTGGTCCGCTAGATATCTCTATATGTGATCCCATTCCAAGCTGGGTAATCACCGGCGGCGAAACCGGACCAGGCGCACGCCCGATGCATCCCTACTGGGCGCGGCGGGTAAGGGACGATTGCGCGGCGGCGGGCGTGCCGTTTTTCTTCAAGCAGCATGGCGAATGGTATCCCACAAGGCCAGAGGATAAAAAGCCTTTTGGCGAGCTAAAGTGCAAAGAATGGAACGGCGGAAACTGTGCATGGCGTGTCGGCAAAAAACGCGCCGGTCGCCTACTGGATGGCGTAGAACATAACGAGTATCCGACATGAGCCCCCTTTGCAACGGCAACCCCGGACTATGGACGGACGGTAAGCGTAGCCGTTTCAAGCAATGCTGTGGCCAGCATCCAATTTGGCAATCGCGGGAGGTCTATGACGGGTATGTTGTTGATTTTCGCCTACGCTGCCAGGTGTGCGGGTTGGCGAGTGATACCGGCGCGGCCTGGAACATTGGCGCTAGCTGGCACAGGCGCGTAGCGCTGAGGCAAAAGAGCATGAAAGAAAGCGGAAAGGCGGGTGACCATGAGCGACCCTAAACGACTGACAGAGGAAGATCTGGAGATGATCAAAGAAGGCGCGGAGAGCTTCGGGGTTTCGGATGATGCGATGAAGCTACTTGACCACATTGCGGTGATTGCTTCCGACCTGCGCTCTACCCACTACCAGTTAGAAAAATTAGCCGAGTTGGCCTATGCGGCAATGATCAATTTAGGGACAGATGACGTTACCTCAAAGGGCATACAAAAGTTTCTTGACGATTATATTTACAAGGAAACTACCGGCAAAAACGCCTAACCGCGCTCGGAGATGAGAATGAGTAAGTGCATTGACTAAAAAGATATATCGCTGTATTTGCAAAAAGTGTAGGCATCATTTCAATTCAGCCCGCTCTGATCATTGCCCTAAATGCGGTGGCGATTATGTTAAATTCGATGTATCGTATATTACCAAAGGCGAAGTGTTGAAAGCTGGTTTTTGCGGTCCCGGCAGGGCGGAACAACACTTTCGATTCATGGACAGAGAAACCGGCGAATATAGAGGAAAGGCGCGACTCGCAATGGTCCTAAGCGATGTTATGGCACAGGTGGAACGAGGCAAGATAAGCGTTAGCGATGCCGAATGGTACATACATTATTTGCTAATACGAGCATTTCGAGAAGGCAGAGCGATGGAAAGAGATATGACAGTAGATAAATGAAAGGATGCATGCTATGGCTGAATTAAAACAATATGACATATACGCTGCCTCTTCATGGCGAAACAAATACCAGGAAAATGTTGTCAAAAAACTAAGGGAATCTGGCTTTAGTGTTTATGACTTCAAAAATCCAGAAGAAAAAACGGTGTTTCATTGGTCGGAAATAGATTCTAATTGGAAAGATTGGAATGTGTCAGAAATAAACAAAGCCTTGGATCATGACTTAGCACAGCGAGCATTTGAATCTGATTATGAAGCATTGGAAAGATCACGATATTTAGTATTAGTCTTACCTTGTGGACTATCGGCGCACCTGGAAGCGGGCGTTTTTGTCGGAAGCGGCAAGCCTGTTTTTGTTTTCGCCCCTGAAAATATAGAAGTAGAATTGATGTATATAATGTTCAACCACATTTCAGACAATCTAAACAAACTTATCGAACATATAAAAGACTATGACAAACGATGGAATTCAGAACCAAAGGATTTGCCAAAATCGCTATCTTTATATATCAAAGAGATGTTCAACAAACCATGATACACTGGCAACATGGCCGCTAAAGACGATATTTCCGCAAAAGATGAACAGTTTGTTTTGGGGGTTAGCAAAAAAATAATAGAAGAGAAAACACAAGGATTGAAGCGGATAGACAACGTAGTTTTACTTCCATACCAAGAGCCGCCAAAGGGTGAATGGGATTTATGGATATTTCGCGGTGGCCGTGGAATCGGGAAAACTTTTATCGGCAGCTATTATGTCATTCAGTTTTTACGCAGATACAGAAAAGATGCCCACGTAATTATCGTTGGGCCTACAATCGGCAACACTAAAAAGATTTGTTTGGAACATCCATTGAGCGGGCTATACACATTATATAAAAACGAGTTTGCATATTACAATAGATCGGATCTGATTCTAAGGCATCGAGACGGTGGCAGGGTTCAATGTTTTGGTGCAGAAAAACCACAGCGACTAAACGGCCCTGAGTGTAATCTAGCATGGGTTGATGAGTTGGCCTTGATATCTGAGGACGCATGGGATCAACTGCAATTTTGCGTAAGAATTCCAATCCCTCAAGACACGCCCACCGACTATCCGAAGCATCCACATATAATTGCAACTACTACTCCAAAAAGAAGAAAGTTTCTCAGAGACCTGGCCAAAGAATCGGGAACGATAGACAGAAAGCCAGCGCATACCAAAGACAACCCACATTTAGATGAAACAAGAAAAAAGTTTTTGGTAAAAAAATATGGCGGCACTCGTTTAGGCAGACAGGAATTAGCAGGCGAATATATTGACGACGTTGAAGGCGCTATGTGGCATTTCGATTGGATAGCCAATAATAGAGTGCCAAGAGTTGATAAAGATGGTGAATCTCTTTTACAGAGCTACATAAGTAAAATGCAAAGAATAGTAATTGCCATCGACCCCGCTGGAATGTCTGCCGCCAAAAACGATGAAACCGGAATGTCGGTTGCTGGCTTGGGTGAAGATGGAGACTATTATGTTTTCGAAATAAACGGGTATCACTTATCGCCATTAGGTTGGGGCAATAAGGCAATTGACTTTTTCGACCAATACCAATGCGACAAGATTATAGGGGAAAGAAACAACGGCGGCGAAATGGTAGAGTCAAATATAAGAACTTGCTGGAAAGGTAAAAACAGAAAAGACGCGCCGGTAAAAACCATCCATGCATCAAGGGGTAAAGCCGTTAGAGCCGAGCCGGTAGCAACGCTATACGAACAAGGGCGGGTTCACCATATAGGCATTTTTGAAGAGTCAGAAGAGCAAATGTGTGATTTTCCAATTGCCAACGAATTAGACGATAGAGTAGATTCAGTCGTATACGCGATAACCGAATTGATGGACATGCCGGAGGTGACTGATATAAAAATCGCCAAGGGAGCGCTGATTGATAGCAGGCCAAGCTACTATGATTTGGATGGATGATGAAACGAGAATGTAAAAAATGCGGACAATGTTGCAAGCGATTTCATTTGCCGGTTTCCTATGATGAAATGAAAGAGATAAGAAGACAGTATAAAAGAACCGGCAAGGTAATGTTTCCAAACGGCAATCGGCCAGCAAATAAAAGCACTGAAACTTGGCTCGCAAAGCACGTTAGAAAAAATCCTGTTTATGGGTGGCGATGTAGTCTAATAACTAAAGACAATAGCCATGCGCAGATTTTGGGATGGAAGGCAGCACAATGTCTCCCTACAAAGGATGCCCGTTCTGGAGAGGCAATCCTGAAAGTTGGGAAAAAGACCACGGAAACTTTTTGAAGGCACTGAAAAACAACCGTTGACAATATAAAACTAATAAACTATAATATATGGGAAAGGTGGAAAGATGAAAACTCCAAGAACTGAGATTGAGGCGGTAGGGGCGTTGATAAAAAAGATGAATCGGTATATCAAGTCGGGTGGAAAAACATGGACTTTTGGCGATGATGACACTTGCCCGTTATGTCTTTATGCGAAGGGATTCGTTGATGACGACTTTAGCGGATGGAAGAAATGTTATATCTGTCCAATGTATTCTAATGGCGATGCTATGGCTCCTGGCGATTGCTTTGACTATTCTCCGCCACGATGGAAAATTAAATTCCGGCAAGTAGACGAAGGTGGTAAATACGAGCGTTATCGCCGCCCATTCATCAAAGCCGCCCGCAAGGATTTTGCTAAGCGGTTGAAGGCAATGATGGAGAAAGATAATGACTAAGCTGAAAACGCCAGGGTATCTATTCGAAGTAACCGTCGATCAAATCATGGGATGGAAGCTGAGGGGGTGGACGCGAGAAGATGTAGAACAATATTTTGAATCCTTTAGCGCAATTAGTTCTGCATATTTTTCGGCTGAATCCTTTGTTGAAGGCGGCAAAGCTTCTGAGTCATTGGGCTTACTGAAGATTGTAAATGGAATACGAAGAAGAAATATAAGCAATGGTCGCGCTGCCTGGGTTTTGAATAACATGATCACTTACGCTTATCAGGAAGGATGTAAAACTAGCGATGCAATAGAAAAAATCATAGCCCCTTACAAAAAACACAGCATTCCAAAAGACAATAGCAATAAAACGAAAGACTTAGAATGGACAATTGACACACTACATACAAATACGGACGATATATGGCGAAAAAACATCTGCCTTGCTTTGAGGGAAATCACGAGAATGGTTAGGGAGTTGGAAGATGCTGAGGAAAAATATGATGTAGCAAGAATAAACGAGCGAGTAGGCATGAACGCAGACAGCCTTGACGTGATACGATTGAAAGTAGAACAGCACGCCGCCGATGCTGCTATCCACCTACCTAACGTCACAAAGGAAAAAGCCGAATCAGAGAAAGCGCCGTTCGAGGTAGGGGAGTATGCTTTATGGGTAGGCTTGAATAAAGAATCGTCGATTGAAACAGGCGTTGTAGTAAAGATAGACTCTATTGAAAAACGTCCAGACTTCACCTCGGGATGGAGAATAACATGCTCAGGGATGAAAGTACAATTTCCAATTGACTTATACGAATACGATCTATCATGGTTCAAAAAAATAGTTGACCCGAACGAGGGAGATAAACAATGAACTTTTTAGAAGAAGTACAAGAGGTACTTAGTATTGCCAAGGTTATAATTCTAGGCTTTGCCAGCAGTCTATTAGGCTATGGCATAAGCGGAAATGTTCAAGCTGCCTGTATGTGGTCCTCAATTGCCAT
>Ga0075125_10000232_pt1 | contig 24161 bp, 21 predicted proteins | sample AntAceMetag02UKN_FD_69810 | JGI IMG/M metagenome (GOLD analysis project Ga0075125, IMG submission 69810) | Saline lake microbial communities from Ace Lake, Antarctica - Antarctic Ace Lake Metagenome 02UKN | ecosystem: Environmental > Aquatic > Non-marine Saline and Alkaline > Saline | place... | reverse complement strand
TTTTGGTCATAACATTTAACAATCGCAATCCCGCCCCGCTTTAGTGTTTTTATTCTATCCCCTTCCATTATCAGCGTTTTCATTTTGTGCCTCCTTGTTTTTTCCTTCACTATAAGTATAACCTATAAAACGGAAAATTACAAGTCTTATTTTTGTTACAATGAATAAAAAATAGACCGCTTTGAATAGCTTATATTAAAGCCATTTAAAGCCATCTATTTATTGCGTTTAAGGCTATGTTATATGGTTTAGGGGTATTGGTACTATATAGAAGGAATACGGCGTTAAAACCTAATTGCTGAAGCGTAGGAGCCATTATATAGGCTCAACACCTCATGTATTATATACTATATCTATTTAAAAGCTTGTTTGAAACATACTGCTGATATGATATAGCCTTATTATATAACCGTGTAAATTCACTAGTTGAATAACTATCTGGATCAGTTCCATTTTTTAGTGTAATAACATACACCGATAAGTGTAAATCCAGCGCGCCACCACATTTAATAGTTGCATTACGTCCAGCCTTATCACCATCATACGCTATATATATTTTTTTAAAATTTAGACTTAATAATTCCTCTTGTGTTTCTGAAATATTTGCGCCATAAGTTGAAATTACATTAAAGCCTCTTTGATCTAAATATAAAGCGTCCATTAATCCTTCTACAATTATAACTTCTTTATGTCTATACACCTTATCAAAATTAAATAATGTATTGTTTACTTTTGTATTTTTTGGATATAGCACTTTTTTTTCTGCCATACCAGTAATATCTCTGGCTTCAAAAGTGAGTAAAGATCCATCAGGTTTATATATTGGTATAATAGCTCTATTCTTATAAAACCCTTCAGTACAAAATGTTATGTTATGTTTTTTCATTGTATATTTATCAATACCCCTATTTTCAAAATACTGAATGCAAGCGTAATAATTATCATTTACATTTAATGGTAACTCAATATTATATTCAATCTCTTTTTTAACCTTTTGTTTTTTGTTTAATTTAATCATTTTTTTTAATTGTCTAAATACTGTTTTGCTGCTAATCAATAACGACCCTACGCTAATACCTGCAAAATTACTTAAATATTGAACAGCTTCTTTGTTGCTAATGGTTTTTATTTTAGCTATGAACTCAATTAGGCTTCCGCTTTCTCCGCATGAAAAACAATGGTATTGACCTGTATTTTTTTTAATGCCACATGAAGGATTATCATCTTTGTGAAAGGGGCAAGAAAACATTGTATTTTCATCTAGTGGTTTTATATTTTTAATACCAAGCTTATTCAATAGTTTAATTAAATTAATTTTCTTTACTATCTTATTAATTTTCATATTTTCTAATATCCTTACCTATAGTTTTCATAATTTGCCCTATACGCTGACGGCTCACATTAAACATTTTTCCAATTTCACCATAACTATATCCCTGCTTTACAAGATCATATATTCTATTATAAGTTTCTTTTAAAATCTGCCTATAAAAAAATTCACTTAAATTATCATCTTTATTTGGAACTGTAGTATCCACAAGCATATCTTCAAGCGTCATTGTATCACCATTATCATTAACCCTTTTTTGATTTAAAGAGCAAGCCTTTTTAATTTGACGCTTTTCAGCATTACTTAAATATAAGCACTTAGAAAACATTGATTTCATAATCATAACAATGTATGACTTTAATGATGATTTAGTTTTATCGTAACGCCCTATATACTTCCATAGTTGCAAATAAACCATTTGCTCCATATCTTCAGAATGATAAATAATATCTAAAAAGTATTTATGCTCTTCGTAGAATCTACTAGCACAATAAGAAATATATTTACTGTAATCTTTTTTCACTTCATCAAACAATTCTGCTTTATTCATTGTCATCTCCTCCTCGCCTTGCTTTGATTATATATTTAAAATAAGCATACCAATAATCTCTATTAGCATTAACATTGCAATTACAACTTCTGTGTAATGCTATTAAGTTATTTTCTTTACAATTTTTCTTATTATAATCTATATGATGCACTGCTAATTCTACCCCATATTTTCTTTTACAACATAATTGACAAATATTTTTATCTCTTTTTCTAATCCTTCTTTTAAGATGTTTATTAAATTCACTAGTATATGGTAAAAAAGATATACCACCACACCATGCTGAATTATTTTCCATAGAAGAACATCCAGTTATAATATGATGACGTGAAATTTTTCTTCTTGTCTTTAAACTAACTTTATGCCCCATTAATGTTTTTGATGTTTTATTCCTAATTCTTTTTGATATAATTCTACCGCAACCAGCTAATGATAAATTTCTTCTAGCAATATCAGAAGTAAACATTCTTTTTGTTCCTAAGGTTCCATGTCCATTTATATTGCCAATTAATGCTTTAGAAATTTTATCTTTAGTTGATTGCGTATGCGCAGTATTTTTTCTTAACAGGCTATTCTTCCTCGCACTATTACAATGTGCCTTCGTCCTTTTGTATACACCACTTGGCATTATATTTTTTCCTCTAATGAATCACTATCATTAAGTCGCATCCTTTTAAAATCAGGATAACAAATTATAGCTGGAAATTTTCCAGATCTCCCCTTCATACATACAATCTTTAAAATACCCTCTTCTTCCATCTCATTAGTTTGTATTAAACCAAGCTGAAAATCAGAATCAGCAGAAATTTTATAAGCATATCCAACATCCTCAGCATTTAATGCAGATTTCTTTGCGCCTTGCTTTGAAAGTTGACTTGCCGTCCATACAGGAATATTCTTCTTTCTTGCAAGCTGTTTTAAATTCTCTGATATTTCACCAAGCACCTGCCAGTCATTATTTCCACCAGATATATTTCTATTAGGAACCATTAGATTTAAATAATCTACTATCAATAAATATTTATCAGTTTTTAAATACCGTTCAGCATCTTTTAATTTCATATTAATTAAATCTGCATTGGCTCCCTCTGGTATATCTATAATATATATCTTGCCACTTTTGCGAAATTTACGCATCCTTTTAATCCATTGCTTAATCTCTAAATTTGATAATTCTTTTTTGCGGAATTTATTAGCCTCTATTTGCGATAATCTTGAATCAAGCCTGTACTCATATTGAAGTTTTGACATCTCAATAGTTACAATAACTACTGGCAATTTTAATTTCGTAGCATTTACTGCAAAATTTAAAAGCAATACAGATTTGCCTTTTCCAGTGCCGCCAACTATAACCCCTAATTCTCCAGGATATACCCCGCCATAACATCTATCAAATACCCTAAGCCCTGTAGGCACGCCCATATACTCACCGAAATAATAACTTTTATTTACAAGTTCTTTTCCGCGCTGCTTAACGCTTTCAAGATAACCACCCTCTCTAATTATATGATCATTTCCCTCTTGCTGTAAATTTGTTAATTGCCCGTGAAGTGTATCTATCGCCCTACTTACATTTCCATTATTAATTTGCTGATTTGCTGAATACACAGATACTAAAAATCTTCTTGCCTTATAACTTTTAATAATCTCTTTTATATAATAAGGCAGCTCCCTTAACAATACTTTATCTTGCAATATTTTCTTGAATATTAATTTATATCTATTGAGTTTTTTCTCTCCCTTATCAGATAATTTTCTTAAAAAGATTTTATAAGTAGCACGCTTACCATATGCCTGATAATAATTATATAAAAAATTAAATATAGCTTTATGTTCTTTTGATGCAAAATGAACCTTCTTTAATTTATTAGCTATATATGGATATGTTCTACTATTTTTCATCATTAATTTTAATACTTTATTTTCAATATCTGTTTGTTTTAAATTCATACAGACCCCTTCCTCATTCTATCTCTAATTTTCATAAACTTTTTCATGCAAGAACATTGTTCTGTTTTATTAATATAGCCAGTTTTGTTACATAGCGTACAATTGTTTATAATATCATAACGTATTTTCATAATATCTTGATGCAATATTTCCATTTTTATTTCTTCGTTTGACCGATATTCACCAGACGCATGAAAATCATTAACCTGTATAGCTAAAAAATTAATTGATATTAGCTTTTTCTTTTCATACAAATAATCTATAAATGCTATAAATTCTACCTCTGTTAACTTGAGCCTTTTAATTTTCATTAATTCAATGCCACTTCTATTTTTAAAATATACATACTTTTTTTTATTAAGTTCTATATATTTATTTAAAAAATATTGAAACATTTTTTTATACATATCATCCTCTTTGTTTGATAAGTTTATTTAATGTTTTGTTTGTCACACCATCAGATTTTGGTATTTCAATTGTATCAAATTTAGCGCCGTCCATAATTTCTCCAAGCTTTTTCTTATACCTTAAAATATCCATAATTCTATCTTCACAACTATTTTTCATCAATAAATTAATAACTATTACATTATATTTTTGACCAATTCTGCGCTCCCTTCCAATCCTTTGCGTAAACGCTGCATATGTAAATGGTAAATCAAAATTAATTAAATAGTGAGCAAACTGTAAATTTGATCCGTATTTAATTACATCTGTAGCTAATAAGATATTTGTACTTTTTGACTGTTCAAATTTTTTAATTTTTCCGTACTTCTCTTTAGCGCTGTCTTTTCCAGTAATTGTCATAGCGCTATTTCCTAATTCCCTTTTTAATATCTTAACCATAGAAGAAAACTCTGAAAAAATAATTACCTTATTCGGATTTATATCTTTTAATATTAATTTTAATTTCTCTAATTTAGCAGAATATTTGCTATCGCTAACAAGTTCTGTTGAATTACATATCTCTCTTAAATATGTAAACTTGCTTAAAGCAAAAGCATCAATAACTTTATCTTTTTTCTTTGCATATATTTTTTTCTCTAAATAAACTTGCAAATTTTTAACAGTAGCATTATACAATTTTTCTTGCTTCGGTAAAAAATCAAGATATAAGTTTTTTATAATATGCTTAGGAATATCTTTATGCACATCATCAATTCTATTTCTAATTAATATTGGCTGTATTTTTTGAATAAATTGCTGTATATTTTTATACTCACATATACGATTAAAAAAATCTCTTTTACCAATATAGTTATACTGAAACGAACTAAATTTTCCCAATACCCTAAAGTCTAAAAACCTTATCATATTGTATATTTCTGATAAATTATTTTCAATGGGTGTTGCTGTTAATATAAATTTATAATTTGTTTTCTTATTAATATTTAATTTTTTAATAGATTTTGAAATATCTGTTTTCCAATTTTTAAAAGCACTTGCTTCATCTAATACCACCGCATCCCACTGCCTTTCAATATACTGATCGTCTCTCTGCAATAAGTCATAACTAATAATATTCCAAAAAGTATTTTGCTGATATAATATAGCACGATCTCTTTTTGATCCATCTATACAAGTAATTTCAGGATTTTTAATAAACTTATATATTTCATCTCTCCATTGAAATTTTAAATTATTTGGACATACAATTAAAACATTTTTTATTTTATTATGTTTTCTTAAATATTCTGCTGTGTAAATCATCTCAACTGTTTTGCCAAGCCCTACATCGTTAGCGTTTAATATCGTTTTTTTTTCAATGCATTTTCCAACATCAACCTGCTGATATGGAAATAACGCACCCTTAATAATACCTTTTTCTTTAATTTGATTTGCATTACATAGGTGAGTATATTGACAATATTTACAACTTTCTTTTGAAGGTGTAGCTTGAAAATTAGAATGGCGTACATCAAACAAATGTTTATTAATACTTTTCAGCGCCTTAATTTGATCATGTTTTGTAATATTAAAATAAGTTTTAATTCCAGGTCTTAAAAAATGTAAGCATACTTTACGCGGTATTGTTTTATGCGCCTTTCTCATCATCGTAAACGCTATATAATAAATAACTAATTGTAATGTCACTCTTGTATCATTCCATTGAATTTTACTAGCTGTAGTTTTATAGTCTACAATCTCAAAACCATCATCAGTTTTAAATACACTATCTATTTTACCTATTAATATAACATTATCCCCGTGCTTATTTTTGCACGGAATATTAAACGCCAACTCTGTTGCAATAGGTTTTTTTAATAAACCCTGCCGCTCTTGAGTTGAGTAAAATTTTTGTAAGATTGGATAACCTTGATTGAATAATCTGGTGAGTTCTTTCTCGGAAGTTTTTTCTACGCTAGGCTTTGACATTTCTTTATGAAAACTACCACTCCATAAATCAAGTAAATCAGACCGCTCAAATTTCCCCTGATTATAAAATGTTTCAATACACAAATGAACTGCAGAACCAAAAGCTCCATATATATTAGTCTTATACGGAACTCTTATCCTATCAATATAATTAAATTTATATCTTAGAGGACACTCTGAAAATGTCTTCATGCTACTGTAGCTTATAGTTTTCATTTTAAACCTTTCACAAATAAAAAAATTTAAATTACTCTGGCATTAATTCAATACGCCCAACTTTCTCTGGAAACATTCCATGCAACTGCTCCATAAATCCATAAATATCTGCAGGACAATTCGCATTAGCTTCATACAATACAGAAATATTTCTCATTAACGCCCAATGATTTATTTCATTATCCGTATTTTCTTGATCACCGTGATAAATTACTACGTTACCATCGCTACAGAATACCGTCGTATCAGAAGCTTGTAGGATTTTAATCTTTTTTAAAAATGGTAATATCCTTGTAACAAATCCAATATAACCCTTATAATCATATATCAATTTTTTACTCAATAAATAATAAATTCTATCTTTAATTTCTTCAGCTTCTTCGAAAGTTAGATCTTTAAAATAATGAAATACTACACGCTTTCCAGAATAACGCTCCAATTTATTTAAAGAATAAAATGTATCAGCCTCAGCAATTTTATGATCTCCACCGCCTAAATATATCAAACTATGCGTAGGAGCATCTTCCGTGCCTATATTTAAAACCAATCTTTCATAATTAATTGTTAATACATTCGCGCCAAATACACTACCTAAAGCACCAAGCGGTATTAATTTTAATCTATTGATATTTTCTTTTAACCTATATGATTTAAAAGATTTTTTTCTTCTATTGTGATATACTTTCCACAGCCAATTATTTAATTTTTTCCACATTATTTTCTCCAGTGAAAATATTATTTATTTCCGTCGTACATTTTATTATTGTAAACATATTTTCCCTTTACAATACGTTTAATATCTATATCGAAAAAACCATTTTCATATAAATAAAGCACGGCAAATCCGTGTGACCATTTGTGCGCCCTGCTTTTCATATAATCTGGATTCATATTACACATACACCCTAAACAATATCCAGCAATTGCGATTTCTTTTGCGGGAGAATTTTCAAAACGCATACGTGGTGAGTGCATATCTGCGTGTAATACATTCGTTTTAAATTCATTAATATGTTTTAAGACATAATTCTGATTATGGTATTGACCATGACAAATAGATAGTCTACCAAATCTCTGTATGTGATTAACAGGGTATATAGTATAACCACGCTCTTTTAATTTCAACTCAATTCCAGGATCTAAAAGCCCTTCTAATGCAGGAATTTTTTCGATTAAATCCCAATACCACCTTTCATGATTTCCCATAAAGAAATGCTTATCACAACCATTTGGTAGGCGCTTATCAAATTCATCTAAAAGTTTATTTCCACCTATATAATCTTCTAGCATTCTTTTATTTTCAAGCGTTCTATTCCTTTGCGCTTCTCTCAACCAATGAGAAATAGGCTCCATATCCATATAATCTCCGACGATAATAAAGCCGTCAAATTTAATATCATCCATTAAATATAATAATGATTTTACTGCTGGTTTATCTTCATGCGGTAGGTGGTAATCTGCTGATAGTAAATATGTCTTAAACGGTTTTTCAACCATAGAACCGCTTCTGCGCGTCTCTACGTGCCAATTAATAGGCTTTATACTACTTAACGCACTTATGTTATTAACCTTTTTAGTGACTTTACTCCGAATCATTTTTATGTTATGGCGTTTTTTAATACATTCAATTGATGAAATTGTTTTTCCAAAAATTTTTGCTATATCAGAATTTGGCATTTCAGGATTAGCTTTCTGTAAATTCTTTAATTGGTTTAAATGCGCATTATTATTATCTGTCCAAAAATTCTTTTTAGGCATTGCTACCTCCAATAATGTATTATTCCCTCATTATATTAGTATGTATTATTGGTTGTTTTTTATGCAAAATATTACAATATTTCTTCACAATCAATTTCTAAGGTAAATTTATCAATATCGAGAACAAGACCAACAACTTTACATTGTAAATCTGTTAATTGTATTGGCGTTTCGGCACTAACATAAATTTTATCTGATAAATTTAATTGAAATAAATATTTACATAACAATTTAAATGTTCTTCTTGGATTCTTATACTCCTGATAATATATTTTTGATGCTCCAACCGCTACATTTGTATCTTCTGCCTGTAAAAACTCTTCACCACTAATTACCAATTCCCTTTTACCATACTTATCAATACTAGTTGGATGATCATCTAATTCAGTAAATGGTGTTGCACTACTAGAATATTCCCCATATGTGGCATTAATATAATTATAAATTCTATCCCAGCCAGATTTATAGTTATATAATTTAATGTAATTTTCATCTGGCTTTAAATATAATCCACTATCAACTATACTATTTTTATTTTGAAAATAATATTTTGGTAAATAAAAGGTTTCAAAACAAGGAACTGAATCACTATACTTCAACAAATCTATTACACATTGATATGACTCTGATGTATCTTCTATTTGACCAAAATAAACTTTTTGTATAGCAGAAGAATTGTTTGCATAAGATATTAAAACAACTTCACTATCTACATATATTTTAACCTTCGTACCTTTTCTTGCTATTTTAATTAAATGCATACCTCCTGGTAAAAAAGCAGCTTTTTTTGATTTATCTAAATCATCTTTATCATATTCTAATAATTTAATATATCCAGAATTAGTAATTGCTACTTTAGTAATAAATGTTCCATCAGCAATAACAATTTGAAAATTTTCATCTAATCCTAATGTCTTTTCTACATTAGCTTCTACTGTCCAACCATTTCTTGGATCTAAATCTGTATCAACAATATCATAAAAACAATGACCAGCACCTTCAAATTCTCTAACCTCTGTAGAAAGAACACCTAATCCAATATATAATTTATTATTAAATTCTACCTGACCCCAAACACTATCACCTATACCGTATAAATCTGTTAAAGTTTTTTCATCATATACATAAAAATGAGAATTTGATTCTGTTCCAATATATAATCTTTCATTGTGTACACCAAAAGATCCTATTTGATTAATAACATTTAATCCTTTATCTGCAAATGTGCTACCATTATATTGATATATTTTATAAGCAGTTCCTACATATAAATAATTTCCACATACTATCATAGCACCCATACGCCCTTCGTTAAAAATCCTAACTTCAGACCAAGAGCTTCCACCATTATAAATATAAATAGCACCTCCATCTGATGCATTGTTATCCATACATGCATATAGACTACCGTTATAATTTGACATCCACCTAATTCTATAATAAGTCGATGCAAAATTTCCAACTTGAGTCCATGTACTTCCACCATCATAACGGTAAATTGTTCCATAATCTGTTCCAGCATACATATCACCATCATATTCATGCAAACTATATACTGCTATAACAGAAGAAGGAAAATTACTAACTTTTGTCCATGTAGTTCCACCATCATAACGATAAACACCTCTTTCGCCAGTAGTAGCTGCATGAACTCCAGCATATAAATTTCCATTAAAAGAAATTAACGATGTAACAGAAGTAACTGTAGTTTCTGGTAAACTACCTATTGACACCCATGTAGTTCCACCATCATAACGATAAACTGTATTAATAGCTCCAGATGACATATATAAATTACCACTATATTCTACCAAACATACTTTATTCCAAATATAATGTCCTGCATCAGAAATTGTTCCAACCGTAGAAAGAGATGATGTACCTTCTATTTCTAATTTGCTACTAACAATTGAGCCAACACCATTATATTCTTTATTCTCTGTCCACCCTTCCGTTTGAGGCATTGCCGCACCATCATAATCTATATCCCATACCATCTTTTCTGAATCATCAAAGTCCATATAAAAACCCATATCATAATTTCCAATAGCACCCATTGTCTCTATAGCACTTTTTCCGTCTTTATCTGTAAAATTAGCTAACGTTGGTTTATACTCTGCAACATAATATTTTAAATTAAAATCATGAATAAATGGGGTATCTATATCATCAGTCGTAACACCACCACCAGGATAATTTGGCGTAAAATATACTGCTACTCTGATATATCTTTTAACATCTGAAAGTATATTCCCAAATTCATCTACTTGATCCCACTCATCTGCATCCCAAACTGTAGACCATCCAGAATCAGTAGTGCTACTTTGAGTATAATATATAGATGAGCCAGAATTTAATGTCTCTGTTTTTATTAATTTTCCGTAAGACGTTAATGATACCCCACAATCTAAAGTCTGAGAAAAATTAACGCCATAATTATAATAAGGATTATAGTAATATTTATATGAAGAATAATCACCAGATGTATATAAAAATGATGAATGATCCCAACTTAAACCATTCCATAACATTTTATGATTTTCTTCTGTGCCACCTGTTGAGTAAAAAAAATCCACCCTATATAAATCTGTCGTAGATATTTTCCAAAAATATTTAGTTCCGTATGTCATCCTATAATTAAATGACGACATATCAAAAGTAAGGGTCTTATATCCTACTGGAGTAATTGGTATGTGAAAAATATCTTCAATAATAACTGTTCCTGGATCACCACCTGCATCATCAGCACATAACGAAAAAGTAATATCATGTGCAGGATGAGCCATTCCAGTATAATAAGCATTTAATTCTATTTTTGAAAAATACGCACTTTTATAAGCCTTAAAACTATGAGCATACGGAGAGCCTGAGAGAAAAAAATCACTGCTTATGAGTTGAATATCATTAGGTTCAGAATATTGATCTCTATATACAGTTGATCTATCATCATCTATAATAATATTATCTGGATACCTCGTTAAATTAGTCTGTATTGAAGTGCCAGCCTGAAAATCAGCTTGAGTTGTCTGTTCCCATTCCTTTTCTACCGAATTAGAAAACACAACATCCTGAATATATCTATTAGAAATATTTGCTAAATCTAATATCTTTTCTATTAAAAATTTAAATGTTTGACTTTGATACCAATAAAAATAATCAACTGTAATTCTAACCCCTATAACTGGAGCTGTTTTAAAGGTAGATGTAGCTCCTAAGACTGGCTCATTCAAATCAGATACAGAATAAAATTCACCCTGCTCTTTAAGATCATCATTAGTCCATAAGTTAGTAATTTTTCCAACTCCAGGTTGGGTAGTTACATAATCAACTTGAGCGCCTGTACCTACTCCCAAATATTCTCCAACAATTTCAAAATCACTTGTCGCATCTGGAGTTGTAACCCACGTATTAACAGTTAATGTATCAGCAGTATTTGATGCAATCATCCTTTCTTGACCTATACCTGTTCCGCTAAAAATTCTTACTATTTTATATTGATAGGCATTAACTGTCCAACCAGATCCAGTTTTTCCTATCGTTGTTGCGCTATAAATATCTGAATTTTCATATTGAAGTTGAGGACTAACGGGTGTAGTGCTAACTTGATTTGCATCAACTGATTTCAATAAATAATCAAGTGATATAATTTTAATTTTTGCCGTATGTTTATCGTTTTCTAATTGTATACCATCAGCAGAAATTAAACCTTGATATGCAAAAATCTCATATATCGTTCCATCTTTAGCTACAAAACCAACCTCAACTCTAATCATAGATAAAAAAGCCATATACCCATCAAAATATCCAGATGCATTATTTTCATCCCATTTTCCATGAGAATTATCTACGGTTAATGTTAAATTTCCCATCTTCCATACATTTAATTGATCCGTATCTGCTTTCCAAGTAGTCTTACCACACTTAATAATATCGTTATCAATATCAACCGCTAATGTACTTTCCCAAGTATATTCTTGATTAGTTGCATCCCAATATCTTCTATACATTGTTATTTTTTTATATCTTTTTAATTTATTTTCTTTCTGTTGATTTATTAACCAATTATTATATCCAATCTTTTTCATAATTATACTTCCTCTAATTGGATTTTAATATTATAACCTGCAGATTTAATTTTTGTGAAATATTTTTGCTGCCACGGAGACATCCATAAAACACGATAATAATCTTCTGGTTTATCATATGCATCTAAATAATCATAAGGCTCAACGATAACAATAAAAGAATTATAATTATCATATATATCTTTTAAACTATTTAATTCTGTTTTAGATATTTGCCTAAATTCTATCGCAGAAGCCCATTTATCATATTGAACAATTCTTTGACCAGTGCCATTATACAATCTTCTATTTGAAGTTTTTTGCTTATTCTTAATAGAAAATATATCCATAGGCATCGTAGCTTCCCATATTAAAACCGTCATTATAAATGCAGAAATTGTTTTTTGTTCATCAGCTACAATTGTAGTATCCATTTCTATTTTTACTTGTCCAGCACTTACGCTTGTAAAAGATAATATATAACTTTCTCTAACGCTATCTGTTACTGTATCTTGTAATACCCATGCATCATATGCCGCACCATTCCAATAGGCTGTATATATTCTAAATAATTTTGCATTACATCCTGTAATAATACATCTATCAATATCCCTATTTTCATTTCCACCATCTGCATCTTTAAATTGATTGGTTATAGTTTCTGTAGTTGTATCATCACTTCCAACACTTTCCCACTCTGTATTCTTATCGTAATCTACACAATTCTCAACTACTCCATCTCCAGAACTTGCAGATATAGTATCTTGATCTTTATTAATTTTATTCACTTCAAAAAAATGTGGATATTCAGACATTACACTGCCTCCTCTTCATTTTCTTTTCCAGTATTGTATATTTGCATAGCCATTGTAACAGCCTCTACAGTTTTTGATTTTACAGCATCACCAATTTCTCTTAATGTTTCTTCTAAATTATTTTCACTGACGTTTGTTCCACCTAAATTAACATCTACTCCACCAACATTAATATTTGTTATTTTTGTAACTCCACCGCCTGAATATGAATTACTTCCACTAGTTGCGACTGAACCGCTCTCTGCTGTATCTAAACCAGTATCGCTTATTGTTGGAGTAGAACTATCAACATTTTCCAATGTCGCATTTGAAACATCACCAATAGATGATGTATCAACTTCTAATGCAGTGCCGCTTGTTCCTTTTGTTAAGGTGTGCATTTGTGCGCCATAATTAGCAACCAACGCAGCAGTTCCAGCAATTGCTAATGGTATTCCAAGAACACCCTTCGTTGCCTCTGCCGTCCACATTCTAGTTACGCCCAACGCTAACTCTGCTGTCATTAATGCAATGATAAAAGCTTTCTTCTTTTTAGCTGAAGATCCCTCAGCCTCAAGCACCGTTCTTAACGTGCTTATAGTTGTATCCTGTAATTGCCTTACTGCCTCCATTTTTTCTTTTGCAGTTTGCTTTGCAAGTTCTACAGATTTAGCATCATATATTTGATCTAATTTAGCTAATGCTTTTTTCTGAAGAGCTGTATTTGTAATCTTCTTTTTAGTATCTGTAATTGCCTGCTTTTTTTCAAATGCTAATTGTTTTTGTTTCTTTTCAAATCCCTTAAGATTTAATAATTCTACTTTTTGAGCCAAATCTTCATAAGCTGCCTTTTCTGCATCAGTTGCCTCTTCTACATCTACTACCTTATCTTTATTTATTTCCTTTTCTTTTTCTGCAAGTTCTTCAACAACCACTGAGGCTTCTCTTTTCATAGCAATAAATTCTATTATTTTTTCTTTAATTTGAGTTTCATTTGCAATTAATACTTCTGCTGATGCATTTCCTCTTTCAACTAAACCATCATATTTATCTTTCAACACTTCTATCAATTCAGCTTGCTTTTCAAGTTCTGGACTAATCTTACTGTATCTATCTTTTACTTCATCAAATTTTGAAACAAGACTATCATACGCCTTTACCTGCATATCAGAAGCTTGTTTTTCTGCTTCCTGCATTTCTTTCCTTGCCTTAATATAATCTCTTACTTTAAAAGTTAACTCTACTAATTTATATGCCGTAAATGCTATAGCAGCACCAAGTCCTGCTGTCATCGCACCTTTTGCAATTAATGCATTTGCAGCAACTTTTGTTAATGCTTTAGACAAAAGACCATAACCAACTATTATTGCTGGAAGTTGTGAAGCAACTATTAATAAGCCTCCAGCAACAGCCAATAATCCCGCCGACCACATCGCAGTTTTGGAAATAATTGTCTTAGTTCCTTCCTCTAATTTATAATACCATTTAACAAGTTTTATTAATCTATTTGACCATTTTTCTACTATTGGTAATAAACCTTTTCCAATCTCTGCTCCTAATAAAATAAATGCTTGCTTTAATTTAGCAAGCGTCATCGCCGCAACCCTTGCATTTTTTTCAAAAGCTTCTTGTGCAACACCTGCCCTATCCGTCATAATCGCCACATCTTTAGTTATTCCCTCTAAATCTCCCATAGCAGCAACTATACCAGTTAATGCCCTAACATTTGGAAACATTTTCTTTATTTCTTCTGGCGTCAATCCAGCCTTTTTAATTCTTTTTAATATTTCAACAAATCCATGAGTTTTTAATGTAGCTGTTTCCATAGCAAGCCCTAATTTATCTTTAAAGATTGTCGCAGATTCTTTTGTTGCACCCATCATTCCATTTAATATGCCCCTAACTCCTGTCATTGCCATTTCCATTCTAATACCACTTCTTGTTAATGTTGATATTGTTGCGCCTAGTTCCTCTAATGACATTCCCGCATTCGCCGCCATTGCTGAAACCTTACCAATGTTAGGTGCTAAATCAGCAAATGTTAATTTACCTCTTTTAACAATAGAAAATAAAAGATCTGATACATCTGCTGCTCTATCCGCACTTAATTGATATGAATTTAAAATCGTTGTAATTGCATCAGCTGCTGTACCTGTATCGGTAAGACCACCTTTTGCCGCTTTTACCGACGCATCCAATACGCTTATAGCTTGTTCAGCTGGAATAGAAGCTGATAAAATATTATATAAACCGTCTGCCAAAGTATCTGTTCCTTCACCAAATTCTAATGACATCCTTTTAATAGCTTTTTCAAATTTAGGCATATATTTCATAGACTGCTGATCCAACATGGTTGAAACCTGCGCCATTTGCGCCTGAAACTTTGCAGCCTGATTAATAGCAACGCCAAGTCCAGCCGTTAATGCAGCAGAAGCAATCAACATTTGCTTGCCAGCTTTTTTAAACGCAGCAGAATGATTCTTAATATTACCTCTTATTTTATTAAGGGTATTACTAGCCTCATCTTTAGCTTTTATATTAATTACTAAATCATTTCCAAATGCCATAACAAGCTCCCACTAATTATTTTTTCTCAGTTGCTGATATAGTTAATATTTCCATATACAAGTTAGATGCAAGTTCAAGATCTTTTAAAATTACCTTTATAGAAACTTCGGTTTCTTCATCATAAATTTCTTTATCTACAACTTTTGGTTTAGCTACTCCATCTACTAATACTGGCGCTATAATTTTTGACATTTCCTGACTCTCAAATTTATCTACAAACATCTTTTTAATTTCTTCCTGTGTTTTTCCCACTATTTTACCTAACACTGCTGCGCCTTTTCCAGCAAATATTTCAATGTTTACTTTCTGAATTTCAAATTCAAATTCATCGCCATTTCCACTTTTAACTTTAACAATTTTTTTTCCAAGTAATTTTGCGGTAAGTTCTTTTGGTGAGATACTCATTTTAAATCCTCCTAAAAGTTATTGGAGGGAGGTATTTCCTCCCTCCAAATTATATTAATAACTTACATCTTTATTCTGTAAAGTAATTGTCATTTCTTTATCTACAGCACCTTCAATTGCACGAAATGGTATCGTATGATCAGACATTTCTGCACCACCAGTACCAGGAGTAAATGAATTATAATAAGCTATAGGAACTTCAATTTTAACCGTATAATTTAAAGAACCATCACCACCTGTTATAACGCCTCCAGTAAAAGTTAACTCTAATGCTCCAGGAGTTCCAGCAAGAAACTTATCGTAAAGATCATTATTTTCAAAAACTCTATTAAAGCTTCCTGAAACTTCTCTTTTTCCAAGTCGTTCAACTTGCTGTCTCGCACCAGAACCAACTATACCATAACGATCTTCCCTCAAATTATTAGTCAAGGTCAATACGAAATTTGATACTTCAACTTCAACCGTATCAATTTTAAATACTCCCTGAGTAAAAATTAATGGATTTTCTGTTGGATAAGTTGGCGTCATTCCAGCGCCTGAACTTTCTTCACGCCCCACTAATGTCATCTTCGCCATAAGTATAGCATTTATTGATGCTGTTAATTCAATAACGCTAATCTTACAACCAAAATAATCACGCACTCCTATATCTCTATCAATAGAAACAGTTAATCCATGTTCTGGTAAAGCATCAGCCAATGTAAACGCATGACTATATACATCAGCGTTATCTACTGCATCTGGCTGCGTACTGTTTACCGTTCCCAGTGCATGTTTAAGTATCATCCCTATACCACCCTCAGGAAATACTTCCATATCAATTGTTCCACCTACACGCACCGCGCCTAATACACGCCTTTTAATTCCAGCGCTACCACGAATCCCTAAAGAGATAATTTCTTCCACCTCTTTAATCATAGCCTCATCAGTAAATTCCAAATAAGCTGTAGGAGCAACTTTCGTAGCAAAAGCTATTTGTTCTCCAATCCCTATTTGTTTTTTGAATCCCTTTCCTTGTAATGCCATTTTCTTTCACCTCCAATTTTATTTTTATATTATTCCGCTAACTCTAATCCTTTTTATTCCTACTAACTCTATAATGCCATCACCAACTCCGCCCATTTCCCCTCTTAATTCTCCAAGCGCGTCAACTCTTTGAATTGACAACCCCTCAGGAGTATTTAAAAATCCGTTGCAACTATGATTCTTTCTTAAAATAGTAGCAATTTTTCCTAAGGCTTCATCTATTTCATCTTTTCTTACTGTAGCTTTTAAATTTTTATGATAATAATGTAATATAGCAGTCATACCAATATTCTTAACATTTGGACATACAACAAATCTTTCTTCTGCGTTATCAAATATTACATATACTGAGGGAAATTTTGGCGATAACCATTCCTTAGAAGTACCAATAAAATTTAATCCAAGATGTGTTTTATTATCTTCTAATAGAGCAACAATATTATCAATAAAATCATCATAAATATAATCTTCGCCTCTATCAATTGTAGCCATCCTTCCTCCCTATTCAAATTTTACGTTTCCAGTCCTCATTTCAGAACGAATAAACCGATGAGCTTTTTGTACTATTCTTCTTACGCCGTCTTTAGTTAATTTTAGATATTCTCTTTTAGGCATATGATACCCTTTACCACGTCCTGATACTTTACCTCCTAAATTATGTAACTGTGCATATGGTATAACAGATAATTTTATTCCATAAGTTACACCATCATTTGTAACAGATGTAATATTTCCTCTAGCTGTGCTACTTGTTGCAGCTCTCCACATTTTTCCAGATAGTTTTAAAATAGACATCGGAAATTTGCTTTGCATTTTTGTTTGAGATGCCAAGTAACTAGCCTTTAAAGCTTTCCATTTAGGATTTCCCTCTGCCTTAAATTGATCCTTAACTTCCTTTCTTATAGTTGGAACAAATTTTTCAAACATTGGTTTTAAATGTTGTAATATTTCACCAGATACCATAAAAAATCTGTCCATCTCTGCAAAACTTTTATGATCTATATCAAATGAAAGTTGTAATGATTCCATAATTTCTCCTTAACCTAACAACACCCACGCCGTCCCGTTCCATCCTTCAAACTGTCCAGTTTCAGTATTAATTCCTGCTTGACCAACATAAGGTGCAGCTGGTCTTGATCCAGTTGTCCATGTATCTGGAGGAATAATAACGCTTTGTTCTATACTCAATGATAATCCTGAAGAACCCTCACTATCTATACTATGCGGATGATCTCCATCATAATCTTGATAACTAGCATCTTCAAGCCTCTCCAATCCAGCAACACCTCTATATTCAAAAAATTTGGTTGGAATATTATATACTGGTCTTTCTAAAATTGGTATATCATCTGGCGCGACCTGCGTATCTAACGAAAACATTTTATCTTTAATTTTTTGTAAATAGCCCTCAGCCTGATCTTTCCACGTGGTTACAGTATCTGGCGTTTCATTTGGCGCGTTTGCAGAAAATACATCTCTATACAAATTATAACTCGCTAATCTTTGAGCTATATAATTTAATATATCGTAACTTAATACAGTAATAGATGCATCAGTAAGTGCTAAAAATGCGCTGCCAATTTCAATCCCATCTTCATTAACTGATTTAAAATAATTTGCAGTTACATAAGATCCTGACTTAGTAACCTTAATTCCCTCATATAATGCTGTTCCATTATGATCTGTACCTCTAATAACTATTGTATTATTATCTGACATTGTGCCATCGCCACTAACCACTATTGCTAACTGTCTTGGCGTTTCTGGTTGATAAACCAAACTTTTCGTTGCTGAAAGTCCAGTAGTATTTAACAATATTCTATTCCTCAATGGAAATTTATAAACCCCTGTTAAATATCCCTGTATAGTTACATCTGCCTCTCTAATACTTTGCTCTGCATTAGCTTCTGTAGTTGAATCATCTTCGTCCTCACCAATTGTAATATTATTTTTCTGTGTTTCTAATATCCGCTTTAAATCTTCTATTGTACACAGCATTGTATCCTCCTATTTTATTATCAGTTAAGACAACTATTAATTATTATCTTGACACATAATAAAAGATTATAGTGGGGAAGTTGGCATATAGCCAATTTCCCCACTCATATATTAACTACTCCTTACGGGGTAATGTCTGCATATACAATGTTTTCAACTTTCTTAATTACTGGCAAACTATTTAATTCAACCAGTACCCAAATTCCAGCTGGATCATCTTCCTGCCATGACTTACTAAACTTTCCAGGTCTGTAACTTGATTTCGGATCAGTTGAAGGTGCTAACTGCTCTTCTGCAAAAATAGAGCTAGTCACCATAAACACATGTGCATCATCAACGAACTTCGTAAAAGTATCCGTTGACGCTGGCACATAACCTGCATCATACACTACAAAATTAAGACCTATAACACGAGTAATATAACCACTCTGCAAGATCTGGGTTTTAAGCTGCTCACCCATCAGGGATTTAATCCCTGTATTTTTAACTAAGTAGTTCATAACAATGGTGTTGCAATAAACAGTTGTTGCCTGCTCACCACTATCCTGCTGGATTAACTGTTTCCAGGTAGTCAAGTCGCCGATGATATCGCAACTAACATCACTCCAAGCTGTTCCAACTGTTGGTTTGTGAGTTGCATCAATACCATAGTCAACCGTAAACTTCACCTTTGTCTGATCAATAGTTAAAGTTCCAGTAAGCGCAGACCATCTAGCCCACTCTCTCCGAAATTCAAGTCTACTATCAAGATCAGCCAGCTCATCCTTAACCGCCTGTTCTGCATACTGAACATGATCAGTTCCTGGCTTTCTCAACCAAGCCATAGTAGAACCTTTCAACTGTTTCTTTTCTTTTAAACAAGCTACCGTACTTGAGCGCTGAATAACCCCAAGTCTAGCGACAACATTACCCTCGCCGTCAGGCACTACATAGTCAGCCATATCCCGATTCTGGTGCGTCTCATCCCACTTTGCAGTGTCGGTATCTATTGGTTTTTCAGGAAACATTGTTTTACCAATAAACTGAGGCGTCGGAAACTTTTTGACCACTTCAGTCATAATTTGATGCTGAAGTATTGAAAGCTCTCCATATCCCATTTTAATTACCTCCCATAGAATTTCTACCACCACAAATTTATAAATAAAAATATTTCATTTTAAAATATTTAATTCTTAAATTATATAAGAACTATATCAGTATCTGCTCCACCTTCAATTCCAATAAGCCGACCATTAAGATCAACTAACGCAGCAGCATCATAATCAGCAAGTTTGCTTTTCACAAATGCACCGCGTATATAAGCAGCGACAAGAATATCGCTAGAACTTGCATCAACTTTATCTGCTAAAATTGCTTTTGCAACTTCACTACCATCACCAGCGCCTGAATCATACTTAACATATTTAGTAGATGCAGTTTCAACTCCCAACACCTGACCTTTTTCAAGCTCGCCTTCTCCTGATTTAATAGTTACATTAATAACAATGTAACCATGACCAGAAGCAAGTATTGCCGTAGGATCATTTGTTAGCGTTGTTCCATATCCTGGATAATTACTCATTTACTTCCTCCTTTAAAATAAATTATATAAAAAATTATATAAGAACTATATCAGTGGTTGCCCCACCTTCTGCTCCGACAAGTCGACCATTAAGGTCGGCTAACGCAGCTGCGTCGTAATCCGTCAAACTACTCTGGACAAACGCACCGCGAATATAGGCAGCTACAAGAACATCACTAGAGCTAGCATCAACTTTATCTGCAAGAATAGCCTTTGCAACAGCACTACCGTCAATAGCAGTGTCGTCGTACTTAACGTATTTAGCAGATGCAGTTTCAATACCCAACACCTGACCCTTTTCAAGTTCACCCTCACCTGATTTAATAGTTACATTTATTACAATATAACCATAACTAGAAGCAAGAATTGCTGTAGGGTCATTTGTCAACGTCGATCCATAACCTGGATAACTCATTATACATTTCCTCCTTAAAATAAATTATTAACTATAATCAGTTAACTTTTGATAGGTGCATCTCCTTTTGAAATACGATCAGCTTCAGCCTTAATTTGCTCAGGCGTCAACTCGCCACCATTTTTAATCTTCTTAGATTCCTGAATCGTTCTTGATTCAAGATCAATTGCTTTGCGATCTTTAAGAGTTTTTTCCAGCACTTCTGCTGACTTACCACCCTCTAAAAGAACAGCTTTTATATCTTCCTGTTCTGCAGGGAGGATATTTCCAGCCTCAACATACTGAGCAACTTTACTATCAGTTGCTTTTTCAAATGATACCCTAGCTTCAGCATCAATCGTGTCAAGTTTCTCTTTCATAACTTTATTACTTTCCTCAAGATCTGTTTTTGCTTTTTCAAGCTCAACAATCTTAGGCTCCATCTCCGCGACCTTTGTTTCCAGGTCAACTTTTTTCTTTTCCAGCTCCGCATGTTTCTGCGTTAATGTTTCAAACTCCTTCATTTCAGCCTCCTCTTGTATGTTTTTTTCGTCACTGTCAACTATATTATTGTCGCCTTCTGCAGCAACAGTAGGTTTTTCAACATAAGACTTTTCTATAAAATAATATTCTTTAACAAGTTCCACCTTATCGCCAAATACATAATTTCCGTTTAAATCTTTTGTATATGGAATTTCAAAATACCTATCTGAAATTGGCTCACCAGTTTCACCAGCACCTCCGCCAAAATACTGAGCAATAATTTTAGTTTCATAAGTACCTACAATATAAAAATTTTTCTCTTCTGGAAACATTCTAGCTATAATAATCGCATCTTGAATTTCTTCTTTTTCTTTCTCCGCACTTCCAGATGGTGCTTGATTATCGATTGTTTCTTTTTTCTCTTTTTCAAAACCTACTTCTTCAAGGCACATATAACCCTCAGCATTAATAGGACTAAATCCAGCTTGGCTATCAATATGCGGTATAACTGTTAACGCAACATGCTGTAAAGCCTCACCGTGCTTTTTGCCCTTGTTATCTCTATAATCACCAATAGATACTGAAACATCTTGAATATCACCAGTATCAATTGATTTTTGCATTTTATCATTTGTAATATCCAAATGCCCAAAAAGCACATGCTTTCCTTCATCATTTTTTCGCAGTATTAATTTCTTAACCCATCCCCTATTGTCTTCGGGATCTAATGAATGGCGTTTTGGAACTGGAACTTTAAATAACTGTTTATTAAAATTCGCTACCCATTCTTTCATTCTTGCTAGTGTAATTTTTAATTTTACACTTGCTCTCTGCGGGTGCGCCCATTCTCCCTCTCTAATTAATTCTTTTTCGTATACTTTTCCTTCAGCATCTACATCCTCTAATGATGTAGGTTTTGAAGAGCCTCTATAAACTAGTTCATAACCTTTTACTTCTTCCATAACATCCTCCCTTTTTATTTTCCTTAACTTTATAGTGTTTAGCTTTATTACTGGATTAAATAAACATTTTTCTGCCCTAGCTGCTTTTTTCTTCCGCCATTGTTTTCCTGATTTATAATATTTTTTCTTAAAAACTTGCCATGCCACAGCTGCCGCTGATCCAGCACCTGATTTTTTCGCGTCATCATAATATCGCGCCCAATCATTAGCCTGCAATAAAGTTAAATTGGCAGTCTTTAAAGATTTTGGAATACTTTCAATATTACTATATGGCATGTAACTCCTCCTTTATTTTTCTTCATCTTCTATTTCAATTTCTCTCTTTTTCTTTAAATCTGGTTTAGCATATTTTTTTAATAATGTAGTTTTTGGTACTTTCCAATCTACCCTTCTATTTTCTGGACGTTCTGAACTTCTAATATAAACCCAAAGACATCTGCAACCTAAATGTATTTCACCTGGAGAATAAAATGCATAATCTGGTGAATCTATATCAATGATTCTACCGTCCAATGAAGCACATAATTCGCATACGTGCTTATCCAATATAGCACTCCATTGTGCGGCAACAACCCTTTCTTGTTTTAAAGTACCCATTAAATCTGCTGAAAATCCTTCAGTTTCAAGCTTAACATCTTTATTATATATTTGTACTGCTAAATTTCTTCCACGTAATAATCCCTTACCCTCAATCCCACCTATAATCTTATCTGGCTTTTTTAATTTAATTTCATCAAATAATAAATTAACTCTATACACTAATTCATTATCAGATAAACCCCTTCCAATATTATCAATTACTGGCAACGTAACTGATTGATTTGTTTCTGTTAAATATTTTCCAGTAACCGTTTGACTTGTCGCATTAATCCAACTTCTAAGCTCAATAGATAATTTTTTTGGATTACTCATTTCTAATTCTTTTGATACTTGTTTTAAAGAAAATAAACATACAACATATAAATAATCTTTAATAGCTAATTCAAAAGGCTTTTGAAATCCTACCTTTAATGAATTAATATTATTAATTTTTTTTGATATGCTATTATCGGTTTTTAAAATTTTTCTTATCGACTCAGCATATACTATTTGTTGATTGCTAATGATTTCACGTAGTTCTATAACTGCTAACATATTCATATTATTCAAGAAGTCTTCGTACCTCTGAAAGTCTACAGTTTTTTCGTAAATCGTCAGCGATCTTTTCGGCTTTAATTTTGCCATCTTCATCTCCCTCTTTACCAACTTTATCATTATCTTCTTTATCGCTAGTTGGCTTATTTGGATCTACGATTTCTTCATCCTTATGAAAATCTTCTGGCTTTCCTATTGGAAGATCTAATTCTTCTAAAGCCTTAACCATATCAAGAGGAACTTTTCCATCACCCTTTTTAATAACACTAATAACAATTTGCTTTAATAAATTTTTACTCTCAGTACTTAATCCGCTTGTTTCCAAATAAGCAAAAGGCGCATTATCTCCAAAATTATATTTAATTAATTGCGGAACTAAATATCTATTAAAATGATCTATAATATCTTTTGTTAACCCCTCAAGACCCATTAAGAAAACGTCAAGGTGTGTGTCTGCTACCGCCTTTGCGCCCATTTCGCTATCCTGTGATACCATTCTTTCAGGTACGAATAATCCTCTTAATTTCATAGCATTTAAATGCTCAATATATTTCATAAACATATCAGCACGCTGATCATCTTTTAAATAAGA
>Ga0075125_10000229_pt1 | contig 24196 bp, 29 predicted proteins | sample AntAceMetag02UKN_FD_69810 | JGI IMG/M metagenome (GOLD analysis project Ga0075125, IMG submission 69810) | Saline lake microbial communities from Ace Lake, Antarctica - Antarctic Ace Lake Metagenome 02UKN | ecosystem: Environmental > Aquatic > Non-marine Saline and Alkaline > Saline | place... | reverse complement strand
CTTGATGGAGGTTGGAATTGTTCTTGGCAACTGGGTCACAAACACAGTTCCTTGCATACAACAATTAGTGTCCTAGAAGCTTTTGAACAATATGTAAAAAGTGGATACATATATAGAGTAGACGAAATAAAAGAAGCTATACCAAAAGGAGAAGAATTTATTCTTAGGAAAGAACTATTTAAATCAGAAAGAACAAAAAAAGTAATTAATGACCAATTTTTAAGATACCCATATCCGTTTAGGTGGCACTATGAAATACTGAGAGTATTAGACTATTTTCGAAGAGTGGATAAACCCTATGATAAAAGAATGGAAGCCGCTCTTAATGTCATTTTAAAAAGAAACAAAAATGGCTATGTTAAGGCATATTCCAAGTTTGCAGGGAAGTTATACTTTTCTATGGAAGAAGATAAATTAGGTAGTAAATGGAATACACTAAGAGTGTTAAGGGTACTTAAAAAGTATAAACCAGAAAAATATGAATTATTTATAAATAAAGAGCGAAAAGATTAATAACATTTATAAAACACTAATAGAACATTATAATGCTTTCTTATGTAAATTTGAAAGCATTTTTTATGGCCTATTTTTACCTATGAATATTTTGTGCTTGATGTATAAAATATATAAAAAATACGTGTAAAATTAGAAAAAAATGAACATTTAGAAAATTTGCACTTGAAGCAAATAAAATAAGTGTTACAATATGTATTAAGAGCAAAAGAAAAGGTGTCAAATGTTAATAGGTAAACTCATCTTATTTGATGAATTGGATTCTACAAATAAATATATTAAACAACACCTTGATGTTTTAGATTCAGGGACAATTGTTATTGCTAAAAATCAAACAAATGGATATGGCAGAAAAGGCCGATTTTGGTTTAATGATAAAGATAATAGTTTAACTTTTAGTCTGCTAGTAAAACAAGATTTAAGAAACGATTTAGGATTGATAACACAGTTAACAGCTGTTAGCGTTTTAAAAGCTTTAGAACAACATAATATAAGCGCTTCTATTAAATGGCCTAATGATATTCTCATTAACAATAAAAAAGTATGCGGTATATTAGTAGAAAATATTATAAGTAATAATTCTATTTCGGTAATAATTGGTATAGGTGTTAATATAAACAACGAAGAGTTTGATAAAAGTATTATTGGTAAAGCCACTTCTTTATATATAGAAACTAAGCAGAAATATGATGTACTTAATATTCAAAATGTACTTTTAGAAAAATTAGAATATTATTATAATCAATACTTAAATAATGATACAGAATTTTTAGAAATATCAAGAAGTAAGAGTTGTTTAATTGGGAAAGAAATCTATTTAGAAAACCAACATGAAACAGTTTTAGTAAAAGGAATTGATCATTTAGGAAGACTTGTTGTTGAAATAAATGGTTTAGAAAAAGTATATTCAGGTAGTGAAGTATCATTGTCTAATAATTATAGGAGTATATAATGGTTAAAATAATGGAAACTGCATTAAGGGATGGGCATCAATCTTTAATAGCTACAAGATTGAAAACAAGTGAAATACTTAGGATAGTCGAAAAGATGGACCAAGTAGGATATTACGCTCTAGAAGTTTGGGGTGGTGCTACATTTGATTCTTGTTTAAGATTTTTAAACGAAGATCCTTGGGAAAGACTTAGAGAAATCAGAAAGAAAGTTAAAAATACTAAATTGCAAATGTTATTAAGAGGTCAAAATCTATTAGGATATAAACATTATCCAGATGATATAGTAGAATTATTTGTTAAGAAATCAATTGAAAACGGAATTGATATTATCAGGATATTTGATGCTTTAAATGATATTCGGAATCTAGAAACTGCTGTTAAAGCTACTAAAAAATACGGTGGACATTGTCAAATAGCTATCTCATATACAACTAGTGTTGTACACACAATTGATTATTACGTTGCTCTATCTATTGAAATAGAAAAAATGGGAGCTGATTCAATTTGTATCAAAGATATGGCGGGTGTTTTATTGCCTAATGTTGCATTTGAGTTAGTGACTAGAATGAAAGAAAAAATTTCAGTACCAATTGAACTCCACACGCATCAAACAAGTGGAACAGGGGCAATGGCTTATCTAAAAGCCGTTCAAGCAGGAGTTGATATTATAGATACAGCAATATCTCCTTTATCCGGTGGGACAAGTCAACCATCTACTGAATCGATGATGTACGCATTAGCTAATACAGAATATGATACATTGTTAAATAGGGAAGCACTAAACGAAGTAACAGAATATTTTACTGGAATTAGAGATCAATATTTAAAGTCAGGATTATTAAATCCAAAAGCACTAGGAACAAACCCAAACATCTTAAAATACTTAGTGCCAGGAGGTATGCTTTCTAATTTGATGAATCAATTAGAAAAGCAAAACGCTTTTGATAAATATGAAGAAGTTTTAAAAGAAGTTCCTAGAGTAAGAAAAGATTTAGGGTATCCACCTCTTGTAACACCAATTTCACAAATGGTTGGAACACAAGCAGTTATGAATGTAATGACAAAAGAACGATATAAAGTTATTCCATCAGAAATAAAAGATTATGTAAAAGGTCTTTATGGTAAATCTCCGTTGCCTATCTCAGACGAGATAAGAACGATGATTATCGGAGATGCAAAGGTAATTGATTATCGACCTGCTGATGACTTGAAACCAATGTTTCAGGAAATAAAAAAGAAGTATTCTTCCATTGCCTCAAGCGATGAAGACCTACTATCTTGCGCTTTATTTCCACAAACAGCTGTTGATTTTTTAGAACGGAAAAACAAAATGGTTTTATTAAAAGAAAAAGATGAAATCATTGAATTTAATTTGATAACGGATTAAGGAGTATATAAATGATTATTTTAAATATAAGTCTTGTAGAAGCATTAAAAATTGCTTTGAATAGTATTATACTTTTATTTATAGTATTAATCGTATTAATGATTGTTGTAAGTCTATTTAAATATATTCCTAAAGTAGATGCTTTGGCGAACAAACAGAAAAAGAAAGCAAGTCACAGTCATAAATATACAGCTTTTGATGAAATGGATGAAGATATGCAAGTAGCTGTTTTAACTGCTACCATATGTTATAAGAATGAAATAAAAAATGATGTCAAATTAAAATCAGTTAGAAAACTATAGGTGGGAAAATATGAAAACATATCGTGTTAAAGTAAATGGAAAGTTATTTCAAGTAGAATTAGAAGAAGTAATAAAAACTGATGAAAGGATTACTTTGGATAAAAATGATGTAACTGTTACAAAAGATAAAGGATATAAAGTGAAATCATTTATGCAAGGTACTATTGTAGACGTAAAAGTAGTTAAAGGACAAACAGTAATTAAAGGACAAACCTTAGCTATTTTAGAAACAATGAAAATGGAAAATGAAATTGTTTCTCCAGTTGCTGGACGTATTTCAAAGGTATATATTAAAAAACTAGCAAATGTAGAAAATCAAGAAGTAATTATGATTGTTGACTAGTGGTGATTTTATGATAGAGATATTAAAGAACTTTTACGAAAACTCTGGTTTCAATAACTTAGAATGGTCAAATGCTATTATGATTCTAATAGCTTTAGGGTTAATCACAATTACTATTCTAAAAAAGTATGAACCTTACCTATTAATTCCAATTGCATTTGGGATGTTATTGGTCAATCTTCCATTAAGTAACCTTATGGAAGAGGGTGGATTGTTAAAAATCTTGTATAAAGGAATTGAATACGGAATATACCCTCCACTTATTTTTCTAGGAATTGGAGCTTCTACTGATTTTGGAGCATTAATCGCCAGTCCTAAAAGTCTACTGTTAGGAGCGGCTGCCCAGTTTGGAATCTTTATTGCTTTTATTTTAGCTATCTTATTTGGGTTTAATGAATTAGACGCAGCTTCAATAGGAATTATTGGTGGTGCAGATGGCCCAACTGCTATCTATTTAACTAGTAAACTATCTCCTGATTTATTAGGTCCGGTTGCGATAGCTGCTTACTCTTATATGGCATTGATACCAATTATTCAACCACCTATAATCAAATTATTAACAACAAAAAGCGAAAGACAAATAAAAATGACACAGTTAAGAACTGTATCAAAATTAGAAAAAATTATGTTTCCTTTAGTTGTTTGTATAGTAGTAGCTTTGATAGTGCCAAGTAGTATTCCATTAATTGGAATGTTCATGTTTGGTAACTTGTTAAAAGAATCTCAAGTAGTTCCTAAATTAGTTGAGAATGCTAATAACTCATTAATGTATATCGTTACTATTTTAATCGGTATCACAGTTGGAGCCACTACAAATGGACAAACATTCTTAACTGTACAATCATTAACTATTATTGGTTTAGGATTAATTGCTTTTGTATTCGGTACCGCATTTGGTGTATTGTTTGGAAAAATTATGAATAAATTTAGTAAAACACCAGTGAATCCAATGATTGGAGCCGCCGGAGTATCTGCAGTCCCAATGGCTGCAAGAGTGGTTCATAAAATGGGATTAGATGAAGATAAGACTAACTTCTTATTGATGCATGCTATGGGTCCTAATGTTGCTGGAGTAATTGGATCTGCAGTAGCTGCGGGTGTATTTTACATGTTATTCTCTTAAAAAAATACAAAAAGTGCTTATATTAAGCACTTTTTTTTATTTAATGGAAGCTTACTATAAAAAATTGATGCATATTAAAAATTAAAGATTAAAATTAAAAACCATCACAAAACTTACAAAATCACTTCATGATAGCCACACTTTTATATTTTATAATAATAAGTGTAAAAGCAAATAATTTTTTCATTTTCCTCTCCTTTATCTGGTAAATAAAGGAATATAATAAGCACTGAAAAGTGCTTTTTTATTTTGTGTTATATGTTAAAATATACATAAGGGGTAAATCAAATGACTGAATTTACGGAAGAAGTATTGGCGATAATTAAGAGCATACCAAAAGGAAAAGTAATGACATACGGTCAAATAGCAGCTTGTGCTGGTAATCCTTGGGGTGCTAGACAAATATCAAGAATACTTAGTTCAATGTCAAAAAAATATGATTTACCGTGGCATAGAGTAATAAATTCAAAGGGAGAAATCAGTTTAAAAGGTGAAGAATATCTTCTCCAAATGTCTTTGTTATCTGATGATGGTGTAAAGATTGTCGATGGTAAGATTGACTTAAATATATATCTTTATCAATATACACAATAATACAAGAAGAGGACAATATGAAAACACTTAAATATAAAGAAAGTTTTAAAATAAGAACCTACGATGTTAGTTTTAATAGAAAAGCATCTCCAATAAGTATCCTTGGCTTTTTAGAAGAAGTAGCTACTAATCATGCTAAAAACATAGGATTAGGTTATCAAGATTCAAAGGACAATGGCTATTATTGGATTCTTAGAAGTTCTAAATTTGAACTAACTAGACTACCGTTACTTAATGAAGTTATAGATGTTTATACATGGCCAGCTGGATTAAAGGGTTTAAAAGCATTAAGAAGGTTTAGTATGTCTATAAACGGAGAGGTTATTGGATCAGGTTATCATTACTGGCTAATGATGGACATTTTAAGGAAAAAACCAATTATAGCTAGCAACTTTATTGAAATAATGGAAAAAATGCCTATTACTGAAGAAGATTTCTTTAAACTAAATAAAATTAGAACGCCAGAAACAATGGGCTTTTCATATAAGAAAAAAGTTATGCCAAGAGATATTGATTGTAATATGCATGTAAATAATGTCAGATATTCTGATATTGTATATAATGCTATTCCAATAGAAATATTGCAAAAACATACTATTCTAAGTTTCCACATTGACTACCTAAAAGAGTGTAAACTTGATGACCAAATAGATATATTATATAAAAAAGAAGGTAATACAGTATTTGTAGAAGGCAAAAAAAAATTAGTATCAATGTTTAAAACTGTTTTAGAATTATCAAATTAATTAAAGAAAAAGCAAATCTAATTATGATATAAGAATTAACTGACTCTCTTAAGAAAATTAGTTATATATATGTAATCGTTTTATTTATAACAAAAAAAGCATGGAAAATTTCCATGCTTTTATAAATATGTTTGCTATAAATTATATTACAAAATTACCATCTTTAAATACTATAACTTTTTTACCATCTTTTGTAACACCCATTACAGATAAATCAGGGCTACCAAACATGAAATCAGAATGTGCCATAGAATGATTGTATCCTATTTTAGCTAATTCTTCCAAAGAAGTTTCAGGTCCATCTACTACGTTAGTAACATAAGCTCTACCTAAAGCCATATGACAAGAAGCATTTTCGTCAAATAAAGTATTGTAGAATAAGATTCCAGAGTTAGATATTGGTGAATCATAACTGATTAAAGCAATCTCACCTAAATATGAACTCCCTTCATCAAATGTTACTAAATTTGTTAGTACATCTTTATTCTTTTTAGCTTCATAATTTACTACTTTACCATCTTTAAACTCAATCCAGAAATCTTCAATAAGTTTACCTTGATAGTTTAATGGTTTAGTACCTACTACTTTACCGTTTACTCCGTATTTATGAGGCATTGTGAAGTTTTCTTCAGTAGGTATATTTGGATTAAATAAAACATTTCTAGGGTCAAGTTCTCCACCGCCAGCCCAAATATGATTATCAACAAGTTTAACTGAAATATCAGTACCTAAACTGTTTTTGAAGTATAATGTTTCAAATCTATAATCATTTAATATTTTATTATGTTTTAACATTGCTTCGTTATGTTTATTCCATTCTTCAATTGGATCGTTATCAGCTGTAACTCTAGAAGCATCTAAGATAGCTTTCCATAATGCATCCATTGCTTTTGATTCATCTAAGTTAGGAAAAACTTTCTTAGCCCAAACTTTATTTGGAGCAGCAATAATACTCCATTGTGTTCTTGAAGCCATCATGTGGTCGTAATAGAAAGATAAAGCCCTTCTAGTAGCTATACCCCCTGCTTGTAATTTCTTAGGGTCTACATCTACATTTAAATCAGGAATAGGTGACGAAATAGAAATAGCACACCCATTACTATTGATGAAATCTTTGTATTTATCAATAGTGTAACTTGGAACATTAGATAAAGATTCTATGTCTCTATTAATGTATCCATATTTTGATACATATTCATCAGTCCAGTTAACAATAACTTTAGAAGCACCAACAAGATAAGCTTGTTTAACAACCTCTCTAGCTAAAACATTATTGTCAGTTGATGAGTTAACAAATACTATTTGTCCTTTTTGTACATTTACGCCAATAACTACGGCTAATTTTGCATATTTTACTAGTATATCATTATTAATCATAAAATCAGTCCTCTCTGTTTAAAATTATAGACTATTAGTATCATATAATCAATAAAATAATTTTAATGTTGCTCTAAAAACTATAAAAAAACTTATATGATTATACTATAATTGTTAATGAATTATTAAATCCAATGCAAAAAAACAGCTTTCTTTTATGTTAACTATATAACACATAAGTAATTTTTGTATTTTGATATGTTATAATTATAAAAGGTGAATTATATGAAATTAGCAATATATGATTTTGATGGTACTTATATGAAATCCCAAGTTCTTCGACTGATATTTAAGTTTTGGAAAGAACAAGGATTAAATATGAAAAAATATAAGAAGGTATGGAGAACTATTATGTGGCGTTACCTCCTTCATAAATATAACTTGTTTGGTTGGAACAAACGATCGTTCAGAGCTAATGCTATGGCTCTTACTGTTGAGTTGTTTAAATCAGTGGATAGAGATATTTTAGACAAATTTTTAAATGATTTATATATTCATCTTCAAGAATATGTGAATCAAGATATGAAGAAACAACTTCAAAAAGATAAAGAAGAAGGATTTTATACAATTCTTCTAAGTGGTAATTTTGATATTATATTAGCGCCTTTTTTAAATGAAGGATTTGATGAAGTTATTGGAAGTGAAGTCCTTGTAAATGGAGAGTTAGTTTCTCCTAGTGAAGTTGAGATTATAATTCACGATATTAAGGCAGTAAAAATTAAAGAAAAATTTCCTGAAGCTGATTATAAAAACTCAAAAGCTTACGCTGATTCAGACTATGATTTACCAATATTAGAAATTGTTGGTATTCCTATTGTTGTTAATCCGGATGAAACTTTATTGAATATAGCAAAAGAAAGACATTACAAAATTTTTGAGAAGGAAAAGACAATATGAAAAAGATGGTAATGTATAACATTATTCTATTATCTTTATGTGCACTGTTCTTTGTATTAGATTTTTTTGTGGTTGATCAGATAACCAGATTCTTATTTATAACTCCAATAATACTATTATTTATAGAAGCAGGAGTATTTCTATTCACTTTTAAGCATTTTAAAAAATCATCTTTAAGAAATATTAGAATAATTCTAGGTATCTATTGTTTACTTGCTTTAGTAATATTTATTGCAATCAAGATATATACTGGAGTTACAGGATATAAGTTTATATATTATGGCTATTCACCATTACTTATGCCATTCATTATTTATCCATCTATTCTTTGGGTAATGATTAGGATAATGACACTTAAGGTAATGATTAATAATCGTGGCTTCATAGCTATAGCAACAACTGTTTTTACAGTACTCATTATGGGATTCAATGGATTAATTTTGATTTTTGGATCTTCTGAAATAGAAATAATTGATAATCCAAGTGGTGAAAATGTCGTTTATGTTACTGACTATGGATTCTTTCAATCATGGACTAAAGAATATACTCAAAAAAACATACTCTTTATGGAGTTTGTAGATTCAGTTGATTAATAGAAATAAAGCAGATTATTTAAAGTAATCTGCTTTTTATATTTAATTTACTATTTTTGTCATTGAGTTAATATTATCCATAAACCAAACAACTGTACCATCAACACCAGTTGTATCTTCAAGTACGTTAAGTAATTCGCTGAGTGTTACAACTTCATCTTTGTATTCACGATATAGAGCTTGTAAGAATAGTTTGAATTCTTCGTAATCGCCATCCAAAGAATTATCTAGAAAATACTTATAGAGAGTAGGACCATGATAGTAGATTATGAATCCATAATATTCTCCATATTCATAAACTTTTCTTATCATTGAAGTATTCTCTTCGACTTGCCAATGCGGATAGAAACGCATTTGATCTGAGCTCCTACGTAGATAGTATGACTCCGCTGCAACTTCTCCATATGTTTTGTAGAAATATATTCCTGTTACAAATGTAGTTAACGCCTCATCGATAAAAGAGTAGTCAGATTGGTCATTACCAATCTTCGAGTAGATCCATTGGTGGATTATTTCATGAACTATAGTTTCTTCACTTATCACTCTACTACAATATGCAATCCCTGTGCTTTCCATTCCATGTATAAATCCAAGTTCAAGTGTGAAGCGGTTGTAATCATAGGGACCAATATAATCTGTATATGTTTCAAAGGATTTTGATACATAATCTTTAACATTTGAAAGTTCTTCATCACTAAGTTCATATATAGCATAAATATCAACTCTAATGTCTAATTCATCTGTCTGTATATCATAGCTATAATCAATATAAAATGTAGAAGCAGAAAAGCTGAAATCTCTAGCATTCTCTAAAGAATACTTAAGATGCTTTCTACCTTCAATAACTTCTTCATTAACCAAACCACCACTACAAGCAACTTTGAAATCATCACGAACATTTAAACTAACGTAATAATCACCAATATCATTGTAATAGGATTCTCCCATAAAAGTATAGGGTTCAATGTTCCAACCATACTCATCATACATTGATACAAATGGATAGAAGAACATAGTATTAAAATATGTTCCATCACCGAATATTCTCCCATGATTCCAATAATTAAATTCATACTCGAATTCAATTAAGAAGTTTTTTCCTTGCTTGATAGTCTTTTCAAGTTCAAGATAAATTGATGTATTATCGCTACCTGAGAATTCAACTGTATAATCTATATTAGCTATAGTCAACTTATTAAAAGTTACATTATAACCTTCATCAGTTGTGTTATCAGCGTTAGGAAAAATAGTCAAATAAATTTCATCTAAATCCATTTGATCATTTATATAAACAATACTTCCATTAACAGAAAGTGTATTGTCAACTTCGTCAAGGTATAAGTCAAGATAGTAGGTGTTATCTGTAAATGTACTTAATTTTTTGCCATCAACTAAAGAAGTAGAACATGCACTTAAAGATAATGTAGCTGTTAGTAATAAAAACATAACCCATAGTTTCTTCATAATTATCACCCTTTTTTCCATTATATCACTTAAAAATACTGTAATCTACGCAGTAATGAATTTTTGTGTTTCAATAACTTATAAATAATGATAAAATATATATTAGAGCAGGAGGGGTACAATGAATAAAAGGATGCTAGGAAAAAGAAATCCCACAAGTTTCGGTATTAGGATTTGGTTGTATGAGATTACCCCATGAAACCAGAACAAATGGCTGATATGTGCCAAAAACGTTGAGAATATTTAGTAAAATGTTCTCAAAATACATAAATAATTGATGAACTAGAAAAAGTTGCTGAATACTTTAAAAAATAGGAGAGTGAAAAATGAGTAAACTAACAATTTTTGAACACCCACTAATCAATCATAAATTAACTTTAGCGCGTGATGAAAATACTGGTATGAAAGACTTTAGAGCTCTAGTTAATGAAATAGGCGGATTAATGGCGTATGAAATTACAAGAGATTTACCTGTCAAAGAAGTCACAGTCAAAACTCCGATATGTGAAACAAAAGCATTTGTTCTTGCTAAAGATTTAGTTATAGTACCAATCTTAAGAGCTGGTATTGGTATGGTAGATGGTATTCATAACTTAATTCCAACAGCTAAAATTGGGCATATTGGTATGTATCGTGACGAAAAAACATTAGAACCTCATGAGTATTATGCAAAATTTCCTAAAGAAATGCCAGAAAGTGCTGTATTGTTAGTTGATCCAATGATAGCTACAGGCGGTAGTGTTATAGCAGCTATCGATGTATTGAAATCACGAGGAGCTAAAGACATAAGATTAGTAGGTTTAGTTGCCGCACCTGAAGGTATAGAAAAAATACAAAGATTACATCCAGATGTAGATATTTATTTAGCTGCTTTAGATGAAAAATTAAATGATGTTGGATATATCGTACCAGGTCTTGGTGACTGCGGAGACAGATTATTTGGGACTAAATAAAATAAATAAAAAGTAGGTTATTTACCTACTTTTTTCTTATCTAGTGTATAATAAATTTGTAATAATATATGTAAAGGAGCTAATTATGATAGTAGGAAATATATTCAATGTTGAAGGAGTTAAAGTTAACACTCCAGCTGCTAAAGATGCAGTTATGAAAGTTTTAGTCTCACCTAAAGAGGGTTGGGAAGGTTATGTAATGAGAGAACTCGAAGTAGGAGCGTATGGATATACTCCTAAACATAGTCACCCTTGGCCACACATCAATTATATTATTGAAGGTGAAGGAGAACTCCTTATTGGCGAAAAAGTTAACCAAGTTAAAGCTGGAGGCTTTGCTTACGTACCGTCCGACATGATACATCAATTTAGGAATGTATCTGAAAAGATATTTAAATTTATCTGTATTGTACCAGAAGAAGGTCATAAATAAAATAAAAGCGTGTAAATTTACACGCTTATTTTTTTTGAGCTGTTAAGTAGACTAATCCAGTTGATAGGATTACAAAGAAAGTTACTATTGCTAAAAGGTATATTGAAAATAAGCCTATGCCCAAAGAATTGAGTTCAAAGAATGGGTAAATATAATCATTGGTAATGGAACCTCTAATTAATACGAATATAATATATAAAATTGGAAAAGCTATCCAAATAAATATATCCTTAAAACAAAATTTATATTCTTTTCTATAATAGATTAGAAAGCCAACTGTAAGTATCGGCATTATATAATGACAAATAATGCTTCCTATCTTATCAAAACCTATTTGTTGAAAACCATCTTGTAATATAATGACGAATACCATACCTGTAATTGTTATATATACAGTTACGCCACCAAACCATTTATTAAAAACCTCTGATTTATCTAATTTTAATGAAAATAATAACCAAAAGTATATAACTACTATTAGATTACTTAAAATTGTGAAATACTTAAAAATACCAAGCCCAGAAGCTAATGGAGTAGCGGGATTATCTAATACATGAAATATTAGAGTAAACAATATCCCCAATGTTCCTATAATTACGATAAATAAAGCCATTTTTCTTTTCATATTATCACCAAGATATATTATAGTACAAAATAAAAAAATCACCAAATTTTGGTGATTTATTCTTCTTTTTTGAATACACCCGCTAAAATAGAATACTTTGTTTTTTTATCATCAACTTTAGTATGGTGATTTATATAATCAAAAACCATTTTTCTTAGTTCAGTTAACTCTTCGTCTGAGAGAAATATTTTTCTCTGTGAAATAAACCCATCTACTGAATTAGGAGTATTAGCTTTTTTAGCAGCTTCTCCTCTAACTATTACATCATTCCTAAAATTATCAATATTTTTAATTATAACGCCTAAAGTAGCATCAATTTGAAATTCCTTCATTTTTGGAGAAGCGTCATTCTTAATGTCTATTTTAAACGAGTTATCTTTTAATACATAGTACTTAGCGTTAATACCATTAATAATTTTGATATGATCTAGAACTAAAATATCAATTCTAAACAATTTTTGAACATGGTAATGAACTTTTGCTGGTACTTCATGAAGATAATCCGCAACCATTTTAACAGTCATAGGAATGTCTTGTTCTATATATACATCAATAATTTTCATGCGGTATGGGTCCGCAAATATTTTAAATTCTTCGTTTGTTTGAATTAAACGTATACCTGAGTTCATATAATCACCTTACTTATGTATATATTATAACACCTTTTAATGGTTACTAGTTAAAAATTTAACTCACTAATACAAGTATCAATAGTAATAGGTAATACATTAAATATTATAAAGTTGTTTAAATCAATTTAATATATATAATATGGTAATTATGTAAGATGATATTGTAATAATACTGAGTGTAAAATCTATAAAAAATCTCTTAAAAAGGGTGTGTAAAAGGTTACACTGAATGAAAGCGTATTCTGTAAAACGTTTTCAAAACCAAATAGATTGACTTTAATTAAAATTAGAATAAGATATAGATGCACAAGAAGATGTTATGCAAAAATTTTAACAAGGAAAGAGGTTTCTAATATGATGAATAATAAGAAAAACACTAATGAAAATACTCAATATATCAACACATACACTGTATATAAAGAAATGTTTAGTTTATTCAACAGAAAAAGAAAATCAAAAAAAACTAACAAATAATTAAACTAATTCTTTACACATTGTAAATGCACCCATTTGGGTGCATTTTTTTTTAAAAAGGATGGATTTATTACCTTTTATATTTTTTTAAGAAAACATCTATTCTTACCCTGTCGCTTTGCATCATATAAAGCTTCATCAGCAAAAGTAATTAATTTTCCGGCTGATACTTTACTTGTAGGTATACACGATACAGCACCGATACTAACGGTTATATTTTCACGTTCACATATTGGACTATGTTTGATATTTAAGTCGTTAATTTCTTGAACAATTTTATTAGCGATTACGCAAGCTTGCTCTTCATCACAATCTGTTAAAATAAACAAAAATTCTTCTCCACCATATCGACCTACAAAGTCACCAGTTTTATTAACAACTTTCTTAGATGCTTTAGCTATTTGTCTTAAGGCTTTATCACCTTTTTGATGTCCAAAGTAATCATTATACATTTTAAAATTATCTAAGTCCATCATCAAAAGAGCGAGAGGCTTTTTGTCTTGTAATGCAATAATATATTCATTTGATAATTCACGATCTATGACTCTTCTATTTGCTATTTCAGTCAAATAATCAATAGATGCGATTTCTTCAATTTGTTTACGCATTGCAAAGTTTTGATCATTAAGTTTAGTTAATACATCTACTTGATTTTCTAGCTCTCTAAGGTTACTTATCATTTCGTGATATGTTGTAATTTTATGTATTAGAATGTCATTAACAAAGGGCTTACAAAATACATCTGTAGCTCCTGAATTATAAGATTTAAGTAAAAAAACATTGCTTTTTTCTTGATTAGTAATAAAGATTAAAGGAATATGACTGATTTGGCTATTTGAACGAATTAATTTAGCAGTATCATATACATCTAAGTCTTTCATGTCTGTATGCATTAAAACAACGTCAACGATTTCGGTTAAGAGTTTATTTATGCATTCTTTACCGGATTCCGCAAAATGGATTATGTAGTTATTTTCGACAAATGTAACTTTCATGTCGTTAAAAAACTCTGTATTACCATCTACTAATAATAATCTAATCTTATCCATATATTAACCTCAATTCTCCATATTGGTTAAAATTCTTGATTAACTTAATTATACAAGAATAATTTGATATTCAAATGTTTTGCTGTAAAAAAAAAATAATACGACAGAATAAGTCGTTATATTGCATAATAATATTACAGTATGGATGGCACACTTTGATAATATAACTAAATTATCTAAAGGGTTTGAAATACCTGGTAAAACTGATATTTCAATAACTATGAAAGCGAATGAAGTAGAAAAAATTTATGTTGTTCAATGTCATCCAGAAGCAAAAAAAAATTATAAAGGTAACAAGTAATTAGAAAATAATATTTTTGATATAAGTAAATATTAAACTTACTTAGAAAGTAGATTGGTAGGTTATTATATATCTACATGATATAATGAAAAAAAGGAGGGATATGTATGAACTTGTATGATATTTTAGTGAAAAAGATGTCGGGTAATGAAATTTCTCTTGAGGAGTATCGTGGGAAAGTATTACTTATTGTAAACACAGCAAGTAAATGTGGATTCACACCTCAATTTGCAGGATTAGAAAAATTATACGAAGAATTCAAAGATAAAGATTTTGTTATTCTAGGTTTTCCTTGCAATCAATTTTTAGGACAAGATCCTAAATCAAATGAAGAAATATTAGAATTCTGTCAATTAAATTATGGAGTTAGTTTTCCTATGTTTGAAAAAATATATGTTAAAGGGAAAAAGCAACATAATTTATATGATCATTTAGTTAAAAATTCTCCTACCAGAACCGGTAAGAGTATTAAATGGAATTTTGAAAAATTTTTAATAAATCGAAATGGAGAAGTAGTTGACCGATACGAATCAAAAATAGCACCAAATGAAATTAAAGAGTACATAGAAAAGTTAATATAATAAAAAGGCACTCAAATTGAGTGCCTTTAAAATTATTCTTTAACTACTATAGCATCAATTTCAACTAAAGCATCTAGTGGTAATCTTCTAACTTCTACAGCAAATCTAGCAGGTTTATGGTCTCCAAAGAACTCAGCATAAACTGCGTTCATATCCTTAAACATGCTTAAATCTTTCATGAATACACCACACTTAATGATGTTTTCTTTTTTTAATCCTGCAGCCTCAACAATACCTAATACATTCATTAAACTTTGTTTTGTTTGAGATTGGATATCATTTCCAGCTGGTTTCATTGTTTCTGGAACAAAAGGAATTTGTCCTGATACATAAAGTGTATTTCCAGCCATAACTCCTTGGCTGTATGGCCCAACTGCAGCTGGGGCATTTTTTGTGCTAATTATTTTCATAGTTTCACTCTCCTTAATATTTATTATACTACTATCATTAATTTCCTGCTATAGTCATTTTATTAAATTTTATAATTTTTGGTGCAATAAAATTGTTTACTCTAACTAACTCCTTTGATAAGAACATTTCTTTTTGTGCATTTTTTATATTTGCACTAACTGTTCCTAGAGTTACAGGTATTTTCTTTTCACCATCAAAATAGATACCTAATCTAAATTCTCCACCAAAATCACCTGTCATTGGATCAGATTGAAAAGCACTGAAGCTTATAACTTCTAAATACTTTCCTTGTTTTAATTCTTTTTCACTTAAAGAACCTTGTTTTACAACGACATTGCCTATGTTTCCAGTTGGTTCAACATTTAAGTAATCAGCATATCTTTTAGTCGCATAGAAGTTTTTTAAGACACCATCTTCAATAATAAGTTTTTCTTTTAGAAACATTCCATCAGAATCATAATAACGGTTATATATTGAATTTGGTATAACTGGTTTTAAAGTAATGGTTACTTTATCACCTAAAATACCTTCACCTTGAATATTGTCTCCTATATTATTGTTGTGAACGTGTTGATATTTCTGGCCTGCATCAGCTTGGACTCTGTAATAATTCCATAATTCCATAGATGATTTACCAGTTAAAATAACTGGAATTTCTCCTACATTTGGAAGCGGTACCGCTAATGCTCTTAGTGATGTATTATAAAGTTGTTCTTTAATTGCCTTTTTAATAGCTTCTTGGTCATAATCACTAAAGTAAATTGTATCAAATAATTCAATTGATTCCACTTTTCCTTGGGCTTCTGTAATCAATTCAATCTCACCGTTATAATTTACGAAAGAAACGTCAATTCCTTTTGAGTTTTTAATTGAGACATTTCTTTTATTGATAAAGAACTCTGATGAATTTACAAATGCATTAAATTGTTTATCTTCTTCATACAAATCTTTTACCAAATTGCCAATAGCTTTTAAAAAATCTCTAGTTTCAAATAAACTTTCAATCTTTAGAGCTTTGTCATCCGTGGGATTAGGAATGTCATAATACTCATTCTTAACAAAAGAAGCAGCTAAAGCAGCTTGATTGATTTTCTTGATGATTTCTTCACTAGTATAAATTGAACTTAAGTTTGTACTACTTGAACCCTTGAATTTTTTACCATCAATTTCGAAATTCTTGAAAACTGTAATTATATCTTTTGAAACATCCTTGGCACGATTCATTTGTAGCTTATCTTTTATAAAAAATAATTCGTTTGAAGATGTATTGGTACTTATAATTTGCCACTCGTCAACTTTTGGATGATTATTCAATATCTCTATTAGATTTTTCATTAACTTAACCTTCCTTTAGCTAAAATATATGTACCACCAGTAGATGTTTTGACTAACTCTTTATGACCTTTACCACAATATCCAGTACCACTTAAAGTAACAGGGTTACTAGCTACCATTGAAATTGATTTTAATAAATCAGGTACGTAACCAGTTAGAGTCACAGGGCTAATAATTTTGCCTGTAATTTCCCCATTAATTACTTCTCTACCTTTTGCGATTACACATTGAATTCCCCAATTTTTAGGGTCTTCCATCCCGCTAAAGAAACCTTCTAAAATGTAACCTTTTTTAATTGATTTGATCATGTCATCAAGTGATTCTTTACCAGATTCAAAAAATGTATTAGTCATTCTAGCATAAGCTTTTCTTTCGAAACTTTCTCTTCTACCATTACCAGTAGGATTAGTTCCTAATTGTAGAGCGCTTAATAAATCGCTAATTCCAGATCTTAAAATACCGTCTTCGATGACTAAAGTGTCTGAACCAAATGTACCCTCATCATCAAATAAGTATGTGCCAACTTCGTTACCACTTTGAGCACCATCTCTCATGTTAACTAAGCCACTAGCAACATATTTATTGATGAACTCTTGACCTTTAGCGCGGTTTTTAACAAACATATCCATTTCAACACCATGTCCAAACGCTTCATGAGCAATTAAACCAGATACTGCAGGATTACAAATAATTTCGTATTCACCAGGTATAACTTTCTTAGCATCAAGTAATTCTAAAACGCTATTGCTTACACTATCAATTTTAGAATATGCCTCATCAAATATTTCAAAACCCTTAATACCACTAAATCCTTGAAAATCATATTTGATACCAAATTCATTCTTGCCAATAGGAACTAAGTACATATTTGTATATAGAACGGCTTGAGCTAAATTTTTGTTAGTAGAAATAAAAATTTTCGAATACATAACTTCTTCAAAAGATGCTCTGAAATCGATAAACTTATCGCTTTTTGAAAGTCCTTTATTCATAATATCAGTTAATTTACTTAACTTTTCTTCTGCGGAAATAGTAAATGGATCTATTTCAAACTCTGAATAGAATTCTTTTTCTATCTTTTCTTCTTGTATTAATGGAAAAGGCATTAATTCTAATCCATTAGCTTTATATACAGATATATCATCTAATGCTACTTTTCTTATTTTAGCCTTAGTTATCTCTGTATCGTCGATTTGATTAAAAGAATATTCACTGTAATTTACGCCATTATATACTCTTGCAACAAATCCTCTTTCAACCCACATCGTGTCATTGACACCACTCCCCGACCTTGATACACTGTAGTTAGTACCTAACGTATCTGAACCCAGAATGCTAATGTAATCAAACTCTTTACTTAAATCATTAACAATTGATTTAACAGCATTTCGTTTTTTGCTTAAAAAAGCACTTAAGCTTGTTTTCAAAAAATCACCTCTTTATCTTATTGATATTAATTATATCATAATATTAAAATATACGATAAAAATATTTTCATGAAAGTAAAAAACGAATAAATAGCAACTTTTTATGTTAAGAATATCACCATATGGTATAATAGATATAGATATAAATTATAACTATTTATAGAGGAGGATTAATACATGAAAGTAGAACTAAGAAAAGAGCCTTTAAAAACTGTAAGAGCTATGGATAAAGTACCTGGTGTCGTATTCGGAAAAGCTTTTGATCCTATATCAGTTCAAGTTGATGAAAAAGAACTTCAAGCAACGGTAAATGAATTTGGGTTATCACAAACATTTAAAATAAAGGTAGAAAAAGCTACTCACACGGTTTACATTAAGGATTTGCAAAGAGATGCTATACATCATCATCACTTCCTAAATGTTAAATTACAAAAAGTTGGTAAGGGAGATACTATCACAACTCGTATTCCATTAAACATTATTGGTAGAGATAAAGTTGAACGAGCTAATGTATCTGTGCACGTCATCACCGACAGTATTGAAGTAGAATACGAAGTAGGTAAGGGAGTTTCACATATCGATTTGGATATTAGTGGACTTGATACTGGTGATTCTATAAAAGTAAGAGAATTAACTGTACCTAAGGGACTTAAAGTATTAGAAAGTTTAGATAATCTAGTATTAAATGTTGTTGAAGTTAAACCACTTGAACCTGAAGAAGAAGAAGACGTTCTTGGTTTAGAAACTGAATCAGATCCAACACAAGTTGAAGCTATTAAACAAAAACCCGAAAAATAATATTTTTAAACACATCCGTTATTCAGGATGTGTTTTTTCTTTATGCAAATTTACCTACTTTTATAAAAATGTAGTGTATAATATAGACGTTAAAATATTTTTATTGATTCGGGTAAAATTCATTCAACCATTGGTTGCTTGAACTTTTAAATACGTTCTAATATAATTAAGGCGTAAGGAGGTTATGATGCTTAACTTAGAGAAGATAGGCAATAAAATAGCATTGCTTAGAAAACAAAAGAATATGAAGCAAAATGAATTGGCTGAAGCTCTATTTGTTACTCATCAAGCCGTAAGTAAGTGGGAAAACGGAAAAAGTATTCCGTCAATCGATATACTATATGCCCTTACACAATTATTTAATGTTTCTATCGACTATTTATTACAATATTCTGACATACCAGAAGATGATTACGAAACTCTTTTAAAGAATTATCCGAGAGCATCTGTTATTAAAAAACTCTTAGAAAAAGAAAATTTGACAGAAGAAATAGAAAAAATATTTTATCTTTTGTCAAAATATGAAAGAAAATTAATCATTGATCAATTTGTAAGTAAAAAAATAAAAGTCGAATTAGAAAACCTTTGGCATATATTTAGTACTAAGGAAAGACAATATATACTAGTTGTTATACTTTCTAAAAAACTAAAATATGACATAAATAAAATTTTCTTTAAACTATCAAGTCAAGAGCAGCGTCTTGTTAAATCTCATGTAAGTAATGTAATGGAACTTATTATTACAAACTCCCAAAAGTGAAAAAAGGAGTGATAATATGAAGCAAGTAAAAAAAATAAATACAAGAAATTCTATACCAACTGATTTACTATCTTTGAGTAATCTATACTCTGTGGATACGTTCATAATCAGCATTAAAGAAAACAAATAGGAGGGGTAATGTGAAACTTACACATATTTTGCCATTTATGGAAACTGAAGAATTAAAAACTTTAGCTATAAAAATTATTAATGAAGAGGTAAAAGGAGTTAAATTAGTAACAGTATTTCCATTCTTATCACATGAAGATTTAGATGAAGTTATTGAACTATTGATTGAAAAAGGGAAAGGGAAACAAATAACATATGTATTACCATTTGCTACAAAGAAAACTATTCAAAGAATTTTAAAAGGCGTAAAAGATGGGTCTATTAAAGGAGTTAGAGAACACGCTTTATATCCTTTCTTAGACAAGGAAGAACTTAAAGAAATGTTTGATAAACTAGTTAAAGAAGTGGATGAACATGCCAAAGAAAATGATAATGAAGAAGTTGATGAAGAAGATGAAGACGAAGAATAAGCTTTAAATCAATTTTTAGAAGAGTTAGCGGTTAACTCTTCTTTTTTTTGTGTTATAATATTCTTAGATTATTTAAAGGAATGATAATATGAGTAAGAATGCATTTGTAACTTTCATAATTAGAAATGATTCCTATTTGCCAGGAGCTTTAGTTTTTGCATATGGATTGAGATTACAAAAAACGAAAAATGATTTAATCTGTATTGTTTCTGATAACATATCTAGTAAAGCTATAGCTGATTTAAAAGTTTTATATGATGACGTATTAGTAATTGATGAGGTCTACGTACCACATGAACGAAGGCATGAGAGACAAGATAGACCATTTTTATTTTCTAGATTTAATGCTTTTAGATTAGGAAAAGATGGAGATTTAGGCAAAGAATATGACAAAATCATAATAGCAGATTGTGATATTTTACCGCTAAGAAATTATGATTCTTTATTTGATTTACCAGCGCCAGCTGGAATTATCAATGAGAAAAAAGAATATTGTATGGAATATTCTGATGGTACGTATATAATTCCTGACACTATTGAAGAAAATGGTGAATGGTTATGGCATAAACATTATAAGGATTATCTTCATGGATATAAGATACCTAAAGAGGTAACTGATAGAATTAATGTAGATAAAGAAAATATGGGTGTCAACGCATCGCTAATGTTGTTTAATCCAACTATGACTCTTTACAATTCGATAATGGATGATTTAGCTATAAAATCTATCCAACAAGAAATATCTTTATATAGTTGGCCTGAAATGCAATATATTACGGTTAAACTAAGTGGAGAATGGACAAATGTAGATATAAAATTCTCATCATTTAATGGTTATCCTAAAGTAGATGTATTATATGGAATTCACTATGCCGGTTTAAAACCATGGAGTATTAAAAATAAAAGTATTAAATCATATGGTAAATTTGAAGACTATCAACTTTGGTTCTATACTTTTGTAAAAATGATAGATTCACACGAAGATCTTAAAAATGGAAAACTCTTAAGGATATATAAATATGTTTTAGAGTTGTTAGAAAATGAAAAATATCAGTTCAAAAAACATGATTTATCTCAATTTAGTCACTTTTTTGAATAAAAAGCACCTCAAAAGAGGTGTTTTTATATAAAAATCAGATATATAGTCATATATTTCTATAAAAATGATAAAATATAGATATGAATTACTGTGAGGAATAAGGAATGAAAGCATTTTTTTATGAAGTAGTTGGAGAAGATACAGTTAAGTGTTCTGTGTGCAGTCATTATTGTCTTATTAAGAATGGCAAAAGGGGATTGTGTGGCGTACGGGAAAACATTGATGGCGAACTTATTGCTTTAAACTATGGGTTAAGTATCGCAACTAGTATAGATCCAATTGAAAAGAAACCCATCTATGAATACTTACCAGGAACTAAAACCTATTCTTTTGCTACTGTAGGTTGTAATATGGATTGTCCTTGGTGTCAAAACCAGAGCATATCTCAAGCTCCAAAACCAAATAACAAAGTTGAAGGATATAACATACAACCTGAGATACATGTAGCTCAAGCTGTTAAGTATAATTGTCCTTCTATTTCCTATACCTATTCTGAACCAACTATATTCCTTGAATATGCTTATGACACAATGAAGATAGCTAAAAGAAATGGCATTAAAAATATCTGGGTATCAAACGGTTATATGTCTACTGAAACCTTAGATTTAATTTTACCATATCTAGATGCTGTAAACATAGATTATAAAGGTACTAAAGAAACATATAAGAAGTATCTTAAATGTGATAATTCAGTGGTTTTAAGCAACATGAAGAAAATTAAAGAAGCCAATATTCATTTAGAAGTAACTACGTTGTTTATTCCGGGTGTTAATGACAAAATCAGTGATATTAAAACTATAATTAATGATCTAGTAAATTACCTTGGTAATGATTTCATTTGGCATATCTCAAGATTTTTCCCACATTACAAAATGAAAAACAAACCTATAACTAAACTTAGCACATTGAACAAAGTGAAAAAGTTAGGTGAAAAGGCAGGAATAAAAAGAATATATCTAGGTAATATATAAGGAAGTGAAAAGATGTCTATTGTTAAAGGCTACTGTGTACCGCATCCACCACTTATTATCCCAGCTATTGGGGATGGATTAGAAAAAGACATTTCTAAGACTGTCGAAGCGTATGAAAATATAGCTAAAGAAATAGCCGGAATTAAACCAGATACAATAATTATCTCATCTCCTCACATGACAATGTATGGAGATTATTTTCATATATCTCCTGGGGAAAAGGCCGAAGGCAGTTTTCACAGTTTTCATCATGATGAAATCAAATTTAGTGTGCAATATGACACAGAACTTAGAGATGAAATTATTAGACAGATTTCGACATTAGACTTTCCTGCAGGAACGCATGGCGAAAAAGAACATGAATTAGATCACGGGACTATGATTCCTTTATATTTTATCAATAAATACTATAAAGACTTCAAAATAATAAGAATCGGTTTATCTGGTTTATCCATGATTGACCACTATAAATTAGGTAAAATAATAAGATCTGTTCTACCAAGAAAACAAAAAGTAGTTTGGATAGCTAGTGGGGATTTATCACATAAGCTAAAAGAAGATGGTCCATATGGTTATGCTGAAGAAGGGCCTGCTTTTGATAGAGAAGTCACAAAGATATTATCTGACGGGAATTTCTATGAATTGTTAAAATTAAAACCTGACTTTTATCACAAAGCATCTGAATGTGGCCTAGGATCATTTAGCATGATGGCAGGTTCGTTTGATGGATACTTAGTAGATTCTAAATTATATTCTTATGAAGGACCATTTGGTGTAGGATATGCTGTTGCTAGTTTTAAACCAACAAGGTATAGTGATAATCGTGAATTTGCGAGAACCTTCAAAGAAAGAGAAGATCGTCAATTTAGAAATAAAAGAATAGAAGAAGATGAATATGTAAAACTAGCTAGAGCTTCTTTAGAATACTATGTAAATAATCATCATGAACTAGCTATTCCAAAGGACGCATCAAAAGAATTACTGAAAAACAAGGCTGGAGTTTTTGTATCTCTGCATATCAATAATAGCTTAAGAGGTTGTATAGGAACTATTTCTTCTTCCACTAATTCAATAGCTGAAGAAATAATACAAAATGCAATAAGTGCTGGTACAAGAGATTATCGTTTTAATAAGGTGCGAGCTAATGAACTTGAAAGATTAGAGTACTGTGTTGATGTATTAAAACCAGCTACACCAATTAATTCCAAAGAAGAACTTAATGTTAAGAAATATGGATTAATTGTTAAATGCGGACATAAATCAGGATTGTTACTACCTAATATAAATGGTATAGAGACTATAGATGAACAAATAAGAATTGCTAAACGAAAAGCAGGTATTAGTGAAAATGATGAGTTTAGCATGGAACGATTTGAAGTAATTAGACATCATTAAAAAAAAGAAGGCTAAATTTAGGAGACCACTGAAAAAGTATACTAAATATAAATGATAATATTTCGAATGAGAGATATTATCATTTTTTTATATAATTTTGGTATATTCGAATGAAAAAGCG